>CAJHZB010000001.1_pt1 | contig 117700 bp, 127 predicted proteins | sample 9198931 | NCBI WGS metagenome assembly CAJHZB01 (sample SAMEA7708346, study PRJEB35096) | sediment metagenome | biome: marine neritic benthic zone biome [ENVO:01000025]; feature: sediment [ENVO:00002007]; material: shallow marine sediment [ENVO:03000034] sea grass bed [ENVO_01000059] ... | reverse complement strand
TGCTGATTTCTAGCACGCAGTTTGAGTGCTATCATAACCAAAAACTATTTGGTAATAAATAAATAACACATGTAAACAGGAAACATAAATATAATTTTTTATACATATTTTATTCCTCATAATATTAAGATATATAAAATAAAAATATTTTGAGCACGTAAGAGGTTTGTAATTAGCTTCTATTGCTTGATCATGCTCGATTAGAGACACGACATTTATAAACAAGGGGTAAGGGTAGGGTTAATCAGATCAAAAGATCAAATGATCAGGGTATAGGGTGTAATGATTGATCGGATGATCGTTTTTACTTTTTAGTACAAATTTAGTTCAACAAACCTTTGAGAAAGACTGAAATCTTGTTACGGCGCACATCCTGGTAAACAAGTGGGATCAGCTATTGCTTGATCGGCGCATATTTGATCCCAGGTAACATCACAGCAAAATTGGTCTTGAGTACAAATAATGGTTTCGCAAGCCATATCGGTACACCCTGGTGAGCCGTTTGCTATACAGCAATCACTATCCCCCGTAGTTGGTGTAATCGTACAATCATTTTCACAGCCATCTCCTGGTGTACTATTCCCGTCATCACAAGCCTCACCTGGATCCAATATACCGTCTCCACAGAATGTACAGTCATCACGGCAATCATTACCACTAGGTGGCTGTGGTACAAATGGAGGATCACAGGTCTCACCTTCACCCAAATCTACGATACTATCTCCACATATTGGATTTAAACAATTAGCCTGGCAGCCATCTCCATCGACATTGTTACCGTCATCACACTCCTCACCCTGACTCGTATCTAATATGCCATCACCACATAGTTGTGTTCTTACAGCTACAACTGAATCCATACTGCCTCTGCTATTATCTCCTGTATTTATTCCAACAAAACCTGCAAATGCTTCAGTCTCTGTGTCATCAATTGTTTCCAGTTTTACCATTCCTTCCGGTATATTGTTTGATTCGCAAAGTACTGATTTATCCCTGCTATGAGGTATTGCTTCGTTAATTCCATATTCAAATGTGTTTTCTGTACAGGAAAATGTTGTATCACTGCACGAAAAAATTACTTCGTCGTTGTTAAAAATAGAAGTATCGAAAGTTACCGATGAACCGGCTGTGGTAACCTCACCGCTTAAAAGGTTGTTTACCGTTATTCCAACAATATCAGACCTGTTTATACCACCCGCTGAAGTGTAGTTGATAAAATATTGCCCTCCTATCGGGTCACCTTCCTTAAAACCCTGAGAGTTCGACCTGTATTCATACCCGGCGTTGTCTGTCACCCTGAAGTTACCAATGATTACCCCGTTTGTATCAGCTGGTTGACCATTACCCTGGACTACTGTTACTACTACAAAACCATAGGTGCCGTCTGGAAGCTGCACGCCGGAAGGGCTTCCATCGTTTGTCTGAATGTCCTTCATATTGTAAACATGTGTGTCATTAGGCGTATATGTATCGTTAAAGTTATTTTCATTACAAAGGTTGCTGACATCAAATACCTGTACATGCAGTGTTGCGGCACCACCCGTGTTTGTAACCTGGACAAAACTGTCCCTTTCCCTTAAGTCATAAAAAGAGAAAAGCTGGAAATTAGTAGTGTCGGTATCGGCAATTGTGAAATCACCATCACCTATAATAAAAAAATCACCTGCTATTGAAGTGGATGGGATTAAAAAGAGTAAAGAAATGAAAAAATAAATCAGGTATCTGGATTTCATGATTCCTCCCTTAAAAAGAAAGCATTAATACTTTATTGTATTAATAATTCAATCGAAATTCAAGAATAAAGGGTAAGTTTTAGATGACACATGAAAAGGATGGAGAAATTAAGTAGGACACCTAACCACGGGGCAAATATCATAAAATTATATCATCAATAGGCTTAATCAGGTGTTCCTATTAAACGATCAGGGTATAGGGTGTAATGATTGATCGGATGATCGTTATTAAAAATAAATATTTTCTCTACTTCTTAAATAAATCATAAATCGCATTCATCTAAATTATCTTCACATCCTAATGTAAATTGAAGTTGTATAAAAGGTGGTTCAGTAGCTGTAGGGCCACCTGATGTACCAGTATCTGTACTACTACAAGTACCTACATATCTTAATGCAGGTGAAGGAACTGCTTGAATAAAATAAGTTGTTCTTTTATTTAGATTTAATCCTTCTATACAACCTCCCCTTGGAAGTCTTTCATTTATAGCTGTTTCAGATTCAGGTTCTATAGTTAAATCAATTTCTGCAGGGTATTGTGCACCTTCTGTTGTTGGAGGAATATAACATACTGAAACAACTCTTACACAATTACCAAATCCTCTAGCGTTATTAATGAATGAAACATTATTTGTATTAACAATAAATTGACTTACATCCCATTGATTAGAAGAGCTGCAAACAGATGGAATATCAATTGATGGGACTATAGGTACCGCTGGTGGATTTTGAACTATTTGCACTTCAGATTCTCTAGTACCAAAACCAGGATCGACAGGTAAATATTGATTATTTGTAACGTTGAAAGTAAATACAGGATTATCTCCTGACCAACTTCCTTCTGGTAAGTCAGAAATGCTACCATTTACATGTACACCTAATGTAGAGGCGTTAAAATATCCGGTACCTAGTGTTCCTAAATCACGGGTAAGCAAACCCAAATTATCAGTAACATAAGTGTAATAACATCGATCTGGATCTTCGCATTCTCCAGAAGGGTCAGTATTCCAACGTAAAATTATTGAATCATCGACACATGCATAACCGGGAAAAGCATCAGCTCCCCATGTAGAATCCGTTGCTTCTGAATACGGTCTGCTAGGTGTTGTTATATCATAAATTACTCCACGATCTACACTACACCCAGTTGAAAGCACTAATATTAATATTGATGTAACAATAAAGATAGATTTATAGAAAGGATTTACATATGTTATCATTTTCATTCCCCATAAATAAAAATGTGATAAACCCATTATATAATTTTTAGTATAATATTGTCAAAGATTTTTTTAAATTGATTTGATACCCCCAGCATCCCCCCATAAGGGTCTCTAAGTACATAATATTCCCTAATATCTCCCCCGGTTCAGAATAAATATATTTTCGCGGGCGGAAAACATGCCGTTTTTAGACATACCGTTCAGCCATAGATACAAGAAAATAAGGGATCAAGTATTTATGCTAAGGTGTTCTTCCTATGCAAAGCACATGATATGTACCTATGCTCCACCATTCATCATCAAAATTTTCATCTGAAAGATAAGCCGATGTTTTAAGACTGACTGTCTGTTCGCCACCAGGCCTAGGTGCGTCAATATCAGTAACTCGAACTCCAAATAAATGCATTCCTAAAGGACGTTGCTTCGTTGAAGACCATGAAAAACTCAATGTACCTAGAGAATCTACAGCACTCAAATCTCCCGGAGAAAATTCACCATAACCATATGCCAACTGTTCTAGAACGGGAATTGCTGCAACTGTCCCTTCTGGACAATCAAAAGTAATGTCTTCATTAACAACTCCACCTCTTGCATCACGCATATTGCCTGTAGTGGTTGTTTTTCTCACAATCCTTAAAATGGATAAGTCACCATTTACTGATTCAACTCTACCAGAAGGTGTTTCAATACTTCTATCTGCAGATTCACATGACGAAAAGATAATTGCTAATGTTGTAATAACTGAGATTAAAATAAAAATATTTTTCATATATCCTCCATAATTATTAAGATAGTTAATACTTACAACCCCTTCATTTTTCACTTTAACATAATAGATATTGTATTTTCAATAGTTAAGTTTTTAAATATCTTGTTTAATAACCTTCCCCCATATATCCATATATACCACTTGATACTTTTTTGTTAAAATATAATTATGACAAAAGAACAATATGAACAATGTCAAAAGGACAAGATAAATAGGGCTTTATATTCCATAAAGAACAATGGTTCATTGCCAAGAGATTTAGAAGTAGAAAAATTGGTATTAGATTTTATATATGACAATCAGGAACAGGGTGGTACAGATATTAAAGGACTATTAGAATATGCTAATAATAGTATTAAAAGTGAAGAACTAAAATCTGCTATTCAAGAACTTACTATGCTTGGGGACATTGAATTGTACAGAAATAACTATTGGGTATTAACTGAACAATCAATGAAAAAATACAAAATAACAGAAAATATTTCAGGCCATAAAATGAATTTGGAAACATTAACCTAGGTAAAAATACAACCTATTTCTTTGTTCGTATAACACATTCATCTTGCTACTTTGTACTACCCTTATTAACAATGTAAAATTATCATATGTGTAAAGTCGCACTCCAGGAATCCTCTAATAACAACCAACTACCAACTTATAGATTTGAAATAGAGTTAAGTGAAGAGTTACATATTCAATACCGAACCCTGCAAGCAGTAAAGAAGCATATTTATTTCGGACTTTCTATAACAGAAGCTGCTAAACGTCATAAACTTAATCCTTCTAAATTATCTGTAACTATGAAAAAGATGCGTGAAGATGGAAGGATGGACAGAATATTTGAAGCCTTGGAAGCCTATAACCTAGAAGAAGCTAAAGCTGTATTCTGGCAGGGTATGGTAGATGGTATGAAGGCAGGAAACCCTAAGTTCTTTAAGATGTATGCTGAGATTTCCGGAATGATTTCTAAATCGCCTGCTGTTGTTAATCAAATAGCTAATATAACCCCAAGTACTGAACAAAAGGAATGGTTAAATAAATTAGATAAAGTCTTAGACAAGAGATAAATACATAAATTAGAAAAAAATGTTCCTTCCTTAGGATACTATTTTTCCATCAAATACCTTCTTAGTGTTATATATTTTGATCAGTTCTTCATCGCTTACTTGCAGCTTTATAAGCCTTAATAATTCTCTTGCTGTATAGCAGACTGCGCCGGGAACATCGTTTATGACTTTATGAGCCATCTGATCATTTGAGCAAAACCATACGATACCATCAAGAGTAGATGAATAAACCTCTAAAGCTATATTTCTTTTAGAGAAATCTGCCAACTTAATTCTATCAATTGGTATAAAGCTTTCTCCTCTAACCAATTCAGGTGCTTCAATTGAGCTTTTACGAACAAACTCTCTAGCTTTTTCAAGATAACCCATAATTTTTTCCTTTTAATTTGAATAAAAATATAGGTGTACTGGTGTATTTGGTGTATTAAGAACACCAATCAGGGGGGTTAGTACACCAATTACACCTCTACACCTTCCTTTTTCCTTTCTTCTTTTATAGGTAATTCCAGATAGGTTATTTTCTTTCCATTAGTAGACTCTTTCTTAACTATGACACCATTGATAAATAGTAGTTCATCTATTGCTGTATCAATTTCCTCAGAAGTCCTATTGCTATGAAAAACTTTCCTATTAATATCAGTCCTTGATAATCGACCTTCTTTTTCTAAAGCTTTACGAATCTTATCAGCATCTTCACTACCTGTACGGTGTCTAAAGATATTTCTGACTGAATCCTCGCAGTAGTGCATGACAGCTAGAGCTGCCATTAAGTGAACTACTTCAATCGTTTTTGATTGATCTAATAATGCATAAACAAGAGACAGCCTTAGTGTGTATGCTTCAGCTCTACCAAGCATCATTCCGATTATTCCAGGTTTTTCTCTAGATAGTTCTGGGTATGTTTCCTCCCATAAGAACTTAGCTTCATCAGACCAATTTATCAGACTACACTTTCCTGCAAACTCAGCTGCACTTTTAACTCTTTTAGTTAATTCTTGGAGTATATAAGAATCAACTTTCCCGCCAAATGGTAATAGCTTCGACCTCTCAACACTTACCCATAGAAATCGGTTTCCAAAGCCATTAGCCTGCTCAGTAGAACGAAGGTATCTAAGTAACTCGTTCTTTGTAATATGACCTATAATTGATATATGTGCCCCTGTTGCTTTAACAGGTGAGTTTTTTGTTAGCGTCCTTATATTACCAGTATCCCAAGAGTTACGGATAATGGGCGACAGGATATTACCTTCCCTCTCCATTACTTTTAGTGCTTGGGCAAATTCACTTTCATATACCATAAGCCTCTTGTCTTCGACTCCTGGATGCTCTATTACATCTACAAAACCAACAACTTCCTTTCCTTCTTTTTCAGGTACTTTTTTTATTGATTCATCTCTGACAGCAGATATTACTCCCTCTCCTGAAGATAAACCGTTTACAATGTTCTCAGCCCATAAGGGGTCTATCTGTTCAAAGATTTTCTGTATATATCCCCAACTAGTGCCTTTCCTTCCTTTTGAGCTTTTACCAACAAGTACGGCAAACAGCCTTGCAGGATGCTTATCAGCTTCAACTGACATATAGGCAGTATTTCCAATTACATTTCCAAAAGCTGTTAGAAAGCTAAATAACAACGCAGCTGTATCGGATTCAGAATGTGGTTCAATAGCCCTTACAACCTCTCCTGCAAGACCATACATAACTTCAGGTGACAAAGGCTTTACCCAATCCTCTTTCTCTGTATCAACTTCACTATCAACCTCCGTTATCTTGTATATTTCCATCAGCCTGTTTGTAAGCTCCATTTGTGATAAATCACCTATTTTCAGTGAAAGATATGTAAGCTCTCTTTTTTGAGTGGTTTCTTTAAGCTTTCTTAGCCAGTAGAGAGGATTACTCTTTGCCTCTAAGTGTTTACCATCGACTATATCAATAACATTAAGTTCTCCCCCAACCTTAGCATTGAGTTTCAGCCGTTCTACTTCGTTATATAAAAGCAATGAATCAATAACAGAAACTTGTTCTAAAAGACTCAGAATAACTTTAAATAGAGATTTGTGCTTTTCATCATAGAAATCACTAATATGAACAGCTCTTGGCTCATACAAGCCTATGCACAAACCGGCGAGAACTATTTGCTCAGCTTCTAAATTACTCGGAGTTTTTTTCAATTTTGTCCAGCCTCCTTGATAAATCTTCATATTTATCGTCTAATGAAGATACTTTACGAGTTAAATATTTTATGGAAAAAGCGAGGTTTGGTAAATCGTGAAAAATAACTTTATAAACACGATTTAAGATTTTATTTTTCATTGTTAGTTATCTCCATTGCGCCTAAGCTATTATTTAGAATCCATTTATCTATAGCTTCAGGATTGAAATAGATACGTTTACCAATTTTTACAATTGGTATTTTTCTTATTCTTACTAAATAATCTAATTTCCACCTATTCATACCAATTAGTTTTTCCTTCAGTATTTGTTCTTTACTAAATAGTTTTAGTGACATGATATTGCTCCTGAGTACATTAATTTACTCTCATTCAGGAAGTGTATAAGATGTAAAATATATGAAAATAGTTATGAGAAAATGTCCAAAAAGGGGGATGAAAATACGTAATAATGGTCTTTAGTTACTTAAGTTTGAATAATGAATATGCTGATTTCTCAGTTATATCATAAAGTTCGGTGAATAAGAAAGATACAAAAAAAGAGATTTGTGTTGGGTTGTTTAAACCATCTATTCTTTTTGAAAGATCAGATTTGTAGTCTGTAAGCTTCTTTTTAATTCTTGTGTCAAATTCTTTTCTTACAAGTTGTTCATAAACAAATTTAAGTATCAAATTTGTTCTTACATTTAAATTCTCATTCTCAAACTTCTTCTTTGCTAATAATATAATATCTTCAACCTGTTTTTTATAACTGGGAAAGTCGGGATTGTTACCAATAAATTCTGTCTCATTTAATGAGATTTCGTTTGAGTTCCATTTCCAATTCTTTCTAGGGCCTCTACTAATATTTTCTAATTCACCTAATCTTTCCAGTTGTCTTTTAACATATGTATATAATCTGCTATTATCTGTTTTGATGTAAATTATCTCTAGTGCTTTTATGAATCTTTTAGCTCTCAGTTTTTTACCTTTTAAAATTTCAGGCGTAGTTTTTGCTTTAATTATGATTTTAATGAATTTCTTGGCATTTAATAAATCTTCTAATACTTGTTTATCATTTTTTGTTAGTTCAACTGTATTGCCGGAATTAAAGTAATGGTTTCTTTTAACTTCCAGCCTATAGTAAGCGTCGGCTAGTTCTTGATTTCTGATTTTAATATCTTTGGGAAATAGATTATTAATTAATGGAGGGGATAAAAATCCTGTTTCTTCTTCTTCTTTTAACTTAAAACTTGCAGTAAATTGTTCAATTTTTCTTTCTAATTGTTCATCGATATTATTCATTAATTTACTGTTATACTTTCTGCTATACCTTCATTTACTATTTATTGATTTGTTATACTTCTATTTACAATTATTATTATTAAAAGGTACTTAAAAAATCTATATTTTATAGGTGTATTACGAGTTAATACAAAATATTGCTTTATATTACAATAGTGGAATTTAGGACTTCTAATCCGTAGGTCACAGGTTCGACTCCTGTCGGGCGCGCTCTTTTTCTTGATGATCTAATAAATAGATATTAGGAGAAGGTAAAATGCTTTGTATTTTTGGTGTTATTATATTTCAATCATTTTTCTTAAATAAAGGTGGGTATTTCTTCCAGGGATAACCATTTTTAGATTCTTTATAACCCATTTCATATAGCATATTCATCTCAACAGAATCGAATTGTGCATTAGATTCTGATTCATAGTAATAATTATCTGGTAAAGAAGCTAAATTAAATTCAAAACCGTCCCTCTGAGAAAAAGTATAAATTCTGTAAAGATCTCCAATACCCTGACCCCCAATTAAACTCGATAATGAGTTTGAGGCAATATCGGTTATTCTTGGTTTTACTGGTTTGTATTTAGCAAGTATTACACCGTTTCTGATAATAAAAAGTCTTACTTTAGGTTTTTCTTTTAATCCTATAATTTCTATAGCAGACTGAACATCGAGTATTGCGCCGTAGAAAAATACTTCAACACTGGCTCCTCCATCAACATGCATTTCATCATAATTTTTTCCATCAGCCTCAACTGAAATATATACAGGGGGTAGTGCAACGGGTACCGATGCAGATGCCAGCAAAACTTTTTGGAAGAGCTCCAATCCTCTTTCACCACCTATTTCAGCAATATGTCCCATATTCCAGATAACAAGCCTTTTTGCATCTAAATTAGTTGTGCCGACAAATAATCGCCTGCCCTTTTTATGCTCTTCTGCAATTTTATTTAATAATTCTTCATCTATATTTTCTTCAATAAGCACTTGTAAAGGTAAAGAACGGGCAATAGAATCAGATTTAATTATTTTTGATAATCGTTTTTTTCTATATATATCATCATCTGATAAGTTCGTATAAAATTCGGCAATAATATCCAGATACTCTCCTCCAAGAAATGCATAGGGTGCAATTAAAGCCCCGGTGCTTATACCTGTTACAAGTTTAAATGTTGGCATATCGCCCGAATCGTACCAACCCTTTAAAACTCCAATGCCGAAAGCACCTTTGGAACCACCACCTGAAAGAGCTAAAATGTCAATTGTTGAGTTTGGATTGTTGGCTATTTGTGGATAGTTTTCAATAAACTGTTTATTTGATTTTATAATATCTTCTTGAAAATATTCACTTTGTTCTTCTCCCCAATCTCTTACTTGTTCGACTCCAACCACTTGAGCAGAATTTACATATTCCTCGGGTAATGAGAATCTGACCACTTTAGAACAACCACTGAAGGTTAATAGAATAAAACAAATCCCTATTAAACTTAAAATATTAATTTTTGAACATTGAATTAACATCTGATATATAATGTACCTGTATTTAAATTAGTTGTCGGCACAGTGCCCCTTAAGAATTTCCTGATTCATATGTGGATTTATTAATTTTTTAATGTTTCAGACGGTAATTCATTAAATAACGACTTATATAAGCGGGCAAAATTACTAAAATGGTAAAAACCGTATTTGGTTGCAACCATTGTAACATTCATATTATTTATGGTTGAAGAAAGAGCGACTCCTGTCGAGTGCGCCCATTTTCTTATATTATTACCATTTAAAATATATTATTAGAAGAACGGATTTAATATGGAGGACTATTTCAAATGAACGCCAAAGAACTGCAAGTGTTTAATAATATGCCTTTTCTATTCTGGGTCAAAAACAGAGATGGAGTATACATCTTTGCTAATGAAGAAATCAGAAATCTGGCAGAGGGTGAAATAATCGGTAAGACAGACTACGAACTTCCCTGGGCAAAGGATGCCGACAAACTAAGGGAAGCTGACAAGGAAGTGCTCAATACCGGTAAAACCCAGTACATCCATGAGTATGTTGACGAAGACGGGAAGGGCAGAATAAAATTAAATGTCTGTAAATTTGCAGGGGTATTTGAAGGTGAAAAGTGCGCGTTTGGTATTTCTTTTAAAATCGAGTAGCCCATGAAATTAATCACACTGGAATAATCATAACATGATAATTCCCGTGTGATTTGTTTAAAATCATAATAAAGTCCCAAAATAAAGTAAGGTTCCCATAGAAAAACCATAAATTACATGTGCGCCCAGATGTGCAGCTGCTACTTCGTACCCGGCTTTTCTGAATCGTTCCAGCGGGTGATGTTCAGCAACGATTACTACCAGTGCAAGGCTGACTACCATTCCGTGAAACAGTCCCATTGCAAGCCCTGCAAGCACAGTTGCGATACCTGGATCCGGTACAAAGAAGTTTATAATTGCATAGTATACAAACCCAAATAACACACCTGATAAAAGCATAAAAATTAGCCCGGGCCTGGTTGAATTATCAAAATTGCCGGTAAATAAGGAACCCAGTGCCCTGACCATGTCAGCATTGGCAAGTCTTAGCCTTGTAGTTGTTTCAAGAACTACACACATCAGTATGGTCGAAATTAATCCTGCGAGTACTATTGTTATTAATAACATTTTAAGCCTCCTTAAATAATATTAATTTCTTTTAACAGTCTATAACTAAGCTAATATTGGTACTGCAGGTATGTTTTCTTTACTGCAGTAAATCATTCTTCCATAATTAGTAAGTTTTATATGCCTGTTATCCAAATCAGCTTTAATAATTTCGCCTCTGTTCAGATAATAAATAAGACTTTCCATTTCAACGCTGTTCAACCCGAGATGGCCCTGTAAAAAATTTATATCTACATAGTTTATGTCGTATTCACTGGACAGCTGGTCCATTAGCCTTGTCAGCATTTTCGATTTAGGCTCGAAATTTTCAACTTCTGGTACTAAATAATTCATTTTGTTGACCTCCGTGTGTCTAAGTTATGTATAATTATAATAATAGACAATGCTTTGTCAAGAGTATTTTGAAAATATATTAAAATATCCAATATATCTATATAATAAATTCATTGCTTGCAATTATTTTGCCTTTAGTTAATATTAGACACACGTTAGACATCAATAATTTATGGGAGGTAATATGAATATCTCGGGTAAATGGGATTTAAAAACTATCGAATCATATCTAAAAGACAGTGTAATACCATTAAGGCTTAGTGTTATTACCCCCAGCGGTTATCCGCTTGTTGTTTCAATGTGGTTTCTATATGAAGAACAGGTCATATGGTGTGCAGCACAGAAGGATTCTGCGCTGGTAAGTCATTTATTAAAAAATCGTAACTGTGGTTTTGAGATTGCTCCAAACGAACCGCCTTATATGGGAGTAAGGGGAAAAGGTAAAGCAGAAATTGTTGATGAGGGTATTGAAAAGCTTCGGGCCCTGATTGAGAGGTATCTGGATGAAAAAAACAGCGGCCTTGCTGAATGGCTGATTAGCAGGTCTTCGAGCGAAGTTGCTATAAAAATCAGACCTGAATGCTTCTATTCATGGGATTATAGCGAAAGGATGAATAATTAACATCTTAAAAAAAGTTGTCGATATTGTTTAACTCTTCCGTACACTACTTAATATAATCCTGATAATAACTGAAAATAATATTCGGGAAATTCTTAATATTCTTAGGAGGGATGTTATGAAATATTTTGTTACATTCTTATTATTTATGTTTTTGGCAGTAGGCATTGCGGTTGCCGAGTCCGAGCCAGGCGGCACAGAAGCTCCATCAACTGAGGGTGTAGAGGTAGAGGCACCTGATGTTAAAGATTCCATACCTACTCCTGAAGAGACGGTAGATATGGGTGTTAAAGAAGGCAAGGAAGCCGTAGAAGCCAAGATGTAATAATTGAAATAAATTTTATTTCTCAAAAGGGAGCATTGATACTAATCTTTGCTCCCTTTTTTTTGTTCTATATATCAATTACTCTTAAAAATTGATATTATAGATACGATTAAATTTATAAGAGGTATGTGATGAAAATAAATCAAACAGTTTTTCTATTATTATTCGCAGTACTATTAGTTTCTTTTGCAGGATGCAAAGACAAATACAGCCCGACTGACAACATTAAATGCGGGGGAGTTGAAAATCTTACATGCCCATCCGGCTATACATGCGATTATCCTGAAAATACATGTAATGATGACAGGGTGGAGGGGCTTTGCTTTAAAACACCTGAAACATGTACAGAGCAGTATGAACCTGTATGCGGATGTGATGGAAAGACATATTCTAATGACTGCAAAAGACTGATGGCCGGGGCGCCTTTGGCATATTTCGGTGAGTGCGGTAAGAAATAAAATATGCGTAATTTAAGAAATACTGATACTGAAGCTCCCAAAAGGGCAGACCGTGATAAATTGGAACAAAAGACATCTGAACTTCATGAGCAGCTTCTATTAATGCAGTACGGACTGTACAAACTAAAAGAACATTCCGTATTAATAGTCCTTCAGGGCTTGGACGCTGCCGGTAAAGACAGTACCATAAGGAGCGTCTTCAGCGGTGTAAATCCGCAGGGTACTTTCGTGAAGTCATGGAAAGTGCCTACTGAAGAAGAGTTCAGTCACGACTTTCTCTGGAGGATACACGAGCATGTACCGCCCAAAGGGATGATACATATTTTTAACCGGTCGCATTATGAAGACGTTATCGTACCGCAGATTAATAAATCCCTTCCGCCCAGGCGGATTAACCAGCGTTATGATTTTATAAACACATTTGAGAAACTTCTTAAGGAAGAGAATAACACAATTATCTTTAAGTTCTTTCTTCATATCTCACAGAAAAAGCAAAAAGAAAAACTTGAGGAGAGGATATATAACCCCGAAAAAAGATGGAAGCACAACCCCAAGGATATGGAAGTAAACCTAAAGTGGAACGAGTATATAAAGGTATATGAAAAGATCCTCGATAAGACTGAAAAGGTTGCCCCCTGGCATATTGTTCCCGCAGATAACAAGTGGTACAGGAACTATGTAATAGCAAATACCCTTGTAAAAGAATTAAAAAAACACATTAAATTATAGCTGTAACTTTATGTTATCACTGTATTTATTTTTTAATACTTTATGTAAGGTTTTAACATGAAGCACGTTTGTAATTCTAATCCGTAAATTTGTAAGCAGTTCTCAATTAATAATGAAATCTAAGGTAAACATTAAGTAAAGCCATTATATATTTGAAATTACAGGTTTTTACAGTAAATTAAACATCCCTTATAACAATAAATTCGATGGTGGGTGTAGCTCAGCCTGGATAGAGCACCTGGTTGTGGCCCAGGAGGTCGCCGGTTCAAGTCCGGTCATCCACCCCATAAATTTTCTTTAAATAACAGGACAAATAAATGGGATTTAACTCAGGAATCGTAGGACTGCCTAATGTAGGCAAATCAACCCTTTTTAATGCACTCACTAATGCAGGTGCCGAGGCGGCAAACTTTCCGTTCTGTACAATTGATCCAAATGTAGGCATGGTAGCGGTCCCTGATGGAAGGCTCGACAAACTTACCTCTATGGTTTCCCCGCAGAAAACAGTGCCGGCGGTGATCGAGGTTGTTGACATTGCAGGACTTGTAAAAGGGGCGTCTGAGGGGAAGGGCAGGGGTAATGCGTTTCTTTCCCATATAAGAGAAGTGGATTTGATTCTTCATGTTATAAGGTGTTTTGAGAATGATGATATCATGCATGTGGAAGGGTCGGTAGATTCGGTAAGGGACATAAATATAATCCAGGACGAGCTTGTACTCAGGGACCTTGAAGCGATAGAAAAGAGAGAATCCAAACTCACAACTCAGGCAAGAAGCGGTGATAAGGAGATCGTGGCGGAACTGGAAGTAATAAAACAGCTCCGGGAATTTATTGAGACCGGAAACAGCGTAAGGAACTTCCCCGCAGACGAGAGTAGTGAAGGTATTCTAAAAGAACTGTCACTCCTGACCTCAAAGCCTGTTTTATATGTATGTAACGTAAATGAAGATGAAGTGCCCGATGCAACAGATAACCCCGAAGTGAAAAAAGTCAGGGAGTATGCAGATAAATTTAACGACGATGTAATTATAGTCTGTGCCAAGATAGAATCCGAGATCGCTGAGCTTGATAAAGACGAAAAAGACCTTTTTCTCGGGGAACTTGGCCTCGATAAATCCGGGCTTGACCAGCTTATCCAGTCAGCGTATGCAAAACTCGGGCTTATTACCTATTTTACTGCCGGGCCAAAAGAGGTGAGGGCATGGACTATTACAGACGGCACAAAAGCTCCGCAGGCTGCCGGTAAAATCCACACTGATTTTGAAAAAGGTTTTATACGGTCGGAGACTATTGCTTATAATGATTATGTGGAAGCAGGTTCTGAACTTGCCGCAAAAGAGGCCGGTAAGATGAGGTCCGAGGGTAAGGACTATGTAATGAACGACGGGGATGTCGTCTTGTTCAGGTTTAATGTCTAACCACCGGGTTTTAATGGCTCTATGAGTACGTTTCCTGTTTTCCCGCTTTTATGAATATTAACACTGACCGAGAAAGAATCTTTTATAATTTCTTCGGTCAAAACTTCTTCCGGCTTTCCAAACCCTTTTATAATTCCATTATTAATTATTAATATTTTATCGAAATATCTTGATGCAGTATTAAGGTCATGAACTGCAGAGATAACTGTTTTTCCCTTTAATTTGAGTCCTGTTAATATATCCATTATTTCAATTGTGTGTGAGATGTCGAGGCTCGAAGTCGGCTCATCGAGGAAAATGTAGTCAGTCTCCTGGGCAAGCGCCTTGGCGATTGTAACAAGCTGCTTTTCACCCATCGAAAGCTGGTTGGCAAACCTGTCCGCAAAGTCCGGGATTCCTGCCATACGGAGTGATTCTTCGGCTATTTTATAGTCTCTTTCATTCTCAAGGTGAAACCTGCTTAAGTGCGGGATCCTTCCCAGAAGCACGGTCTCACGCACAGTCATCGGAAAGTCGAGGTTGTTTTCCTGGGGAACATAGGCAATTTTCCTGAAAAGATCCTTTGCCGGGTATGTACAGATATCCTTCCCGTCAATGTTAATCTCACCAGAGTCCGGCTTAAGGAGTCCGAGGATTAATTTAATAAGCGTGGATTTCCCCGCACCATTCGGCCCGATTATACCTATCAGCTCGCCCCTTGACACAGAGAAAGAAACATTGTCGATAATACTTCTGCCGTCTCTTGTAAACAAGAGCTCATTTACAGTAATTGCGGAATTACTCATATAACCCACTAATCTTAAACCTGTTTTTTCTTAAAAGGTAAATAAAAAACGGTACACCTATAAATGATGTAATAATGCCGAGCCTGATTTCTTCGGGGCTTATTAAAGTCCTTGCCAGCAGGTCTGCAAGTGCAAGGAACGCCCCGCCGGTAATAAAACTTACCGGCAGAATTACCCTGTTATCAGATCCTATTATAAGCCTTAATATGTGGGGAATAATCAGGCCCACAAATCCAATAACACCGCTCACAGATACTGCTGCGCCAACTATAAGAGCGCTGAATATAAATAACCAGATTTTTGTCAGCCTTACATCAATACCAAGAGTAGACGCGGTATCTTCACTAATTAACATGGCGTTTAGGTCCCTTCCAAAAAACATAATAGCAGTGGTCCCAAGTAATATAGGCGGTGCGGCTATTCTTACCTGTTGCCAGCCCGTCGAATCAATACCCCCCATCAGCCAGAACAGTATTTCCCGGATTGACCAGACGTCAGACATAATCAGGATCAGGGATATTAATGAAACAAAAAGGGAGCCCACAGCAATACCCGTAAGCAGAAGGAGCGTATTAGGGGTCTCGGATTTTATAGTTGCAACTCTATAGATAACAAAAGCAGTTAACAGCGTCCCAATGAAAGAGAATAACGGCAGTAGAAAAACCGAACTGTGGGCAAGTCCCGTATAAATTACGAGCACCGCAAAGAACGCCCCGCCGCTGGACCACCCAAGAATGCCGGGTTCTGCCATGGGGTTTTTGAATATTGACTGCATAACAGCACCTACTATTGAAAGCCCTCCCCCGACCAGTACCGCGAGTATAACCCTGGGAAGCCTTATATCCAGGATAATTGAATACATATTACTGCCGGTGCCTGAAAATTCCCCGCCGGAAAATAATGACTTAAATATGAGAATAAGTTCCCGAAAAGATACGTCCACTGTCCCGAATGATACAGATACTATGAATGAAGCTGCGAGGAAAACAGCAGAAAGTAAAATACTGATCAGGAGTCTTTGTTTAATTCTCATCTGACTTTTTATTATAGTTGTCAATAATGTCCGACAGTTCCCTTATCCCCTCCGCTATATGGTGGGATACGGTGGTTAGATGGCTTGTTTCTATCGTATATATATTCTTATTTTTTATTGCCTGCAGGCTCCCCAATACATTATCAGAGTTGAGTGTTTCTACGAAATTTTCTTCATCAGGGGAATAACTCCCTATAATAATAATTTCGGGGTCGGCCTTTAAAATGTATTCCCTTGATAACTTGTTGTTGCCCTCAATCCCGGCAAGTGCCCCTACGTTGATACCGCCGGCGGAAGTAATAAGATCGTCTATAGTTGTATTAATACCGGCAGTAAAAAATGAAGGAAATAAATAAAGAACGGTCGGGTTGTAAGGGACCTCCCGGTTCTTGAGTTCGCCGATTTTTTTATTAAGATTTTTAACCAGGGCACCGGCTTTCTCTTTTTCACAAACGGCATTGCCAAGAGCAAGAATATTGTTTTTAATACTCTCAATGGAATTTAATTCCGTAAGGAAGTGCGTGTTTATACCGGTTTTATTAATCTGGTCGATAAATGCATAATCTATATAGTCAGCAACTATTAACAAGTCGGGATTTATTTCTAATATCTGTTCAAGATTGGGATACAGTACGTTTGGGATCCCGGATGTTTTCCCATGTACATTTGAAAGTTTTTTATTTTTTGCCAGGTAAGTGACCCCTGCTATTTTATTCTTTTCCACAAGGTCCAGCAGGATCTCGTCAGAGGCAAGGCTGAGTGATGCTATCTTTTCAGGGCATATGGTCTTTAAGGCAGAATTTTTCTTTGTGCTATCCCTGCAGCCGCAAACAAATAATAGTGGAATTAACAATATTAATAAAGTTTTTATTTTCATATGGATAAATAATAATTTAAGATTTTTTAATTCTGGTAAACTAATATACTCAAATGTACAAATCAATAATACGGCCGGTGCTCGACAAACTCGATTCTGAAACATGGCATAACATAGTACGTGAGGGAATGCATATTACCGAGGTATCCGGCATATCACTTAAGCTGCTGGAGTTTTTAGCCTGCAGCGGAAATAGATTAGTTGATGAGAAATTAAATGTAAACCTTTCCGGTATTCAGCTTGAAAACCCCCTCCTTATTGGCGCCGGATGGGACAAATCGGGGAGGGCGGTAAAGGCGCTTCATTCAATTGGTTTTGCAGGTGTTGAAGTAGGTTCTGTGCTTGAGCATCCACAGCCGGGCAATCCCAGGCCCAGGCAGTTTATGTTAAACCCCGGGGTCTGCCTTAACTGGCTCGGGTTTAACAGTCCCGGTATGCAAAGGGTCGGATACTACTTAAGCCGGTATAGAAATAGCGGTATTCCAATTGGTATAAGCCTCGGGATTAACAAATATATTGAGCCGGAAGATGCCCCGCGGGCAAATGCAGTTGTAGCGGAGTACCTGGATGAAACAGCTGCTTATTTTGCAATTAACGTTAGTTCACCCAATACGCCCGGACTCAGAAAATTGCAGGGTAAAGACAGTTTAATTGATATAGTTCAGGCAGTTTCTGAAGTAACGGACAAGCCGGTTTTTGTAAAAATTGCCCCTGAGCTTACAAACCAGGCTGTAGATGAGGTAATAAAAGTTGTTATTGATAACGGCCTTTCCGGCATTATTGCCACCAATACTACCATCAACCCGAGTATCAAGGCAAAATACGGTGAACAGTGGGATGAATTTAATGGAGGGGTCAGCGGTGATGATGGTGATTTCAGGATGATCTCTACCATAAAAATTGAGCATATCTATAAACAGGCAGGAGATGAAATAGACATTATCGGTGTCGGGGGCATCAAAGATACCGAAACTGCACTTGAAAAAATACGTGCCGGGGCAAAAGCGCTTCAGATCGTAACCGGACTCAGGGGTGAGGGGCCTTCAATAGCATATAAAATAAACTACGGCCTTGTTAAGTACATGATCGATGAAGGTGTGAACAACCTTTCCGAACTTGTCGGGACTTAAGTCCTGTATTCCGAATTAATAGATACGTATTCATGTGACAGGTCACTTGTCACAACGTAAGAGCTTGCGTTACCTTCTTTTAGTTTTATCGTCACGGTAAATTTAGGTTTTTTAAATATAGGGGCAAATTTGGATTCTCCCTGGAACTGTGCACCGTTTTTAATAACACGTTTGTCATCAAAAAACATTTCAACTTTATCCGGGTTAAAATTAACACCGGCCCTTCCCGCGGCAGCTAGTATACGGCCCCAGTTTGGGTCCTGTCCGAAAAATGCGGTCTTAACCAGCTGTGAGTTGCCGACAGTACGGGCAATCTTTTCGGCTTCCTTAACTGTCCTCGCGCCCTGCACATCAATTTTTACCACTTTCGTGGCACCTTCCCCGTCTTTCACAATCAGCTCTGCAATTTCGGTATTAAGCTCGGTAAGGGTCTTTTCAAATTTGTTATAGTGACTGCTTTTTAGTGTGATCTCGTTATTGCCGAGTATTCCGTTTGAAAGCATGATCACTGAGTCATTGGTTGATGTATCGCCATCTACAATAATTTTATTAAATGAATTGTCCACGGAATTCACAAGTGCTTTCTTGAGTGTCGTCTTATTTATATTTATGTCAGTGATGATAAAGCAAAGCATTGTTGCCATATTAGGGCAAATCATTCCCGCACCCTTGCCGATTGCGGCTATAGTCCCTTCTTTCTTGCCGATTTTAATTTTCCTGGAAGCAAACTTGGGAAATTTATCGGTTGTCATAATTGCCTTTGCGGCTTCTTCCACTCCGCCCGGGCCAAGTTTTGAAATCAGGTTAGGTATGGCCTTTTTAATTTTTGATACCGGCAGAGGCCCCCCAATCAGGCCGGTAGATGATGGAATAATGAGGTTTTCATCGATGCCGAGAGAGGCTGAAATATCTTTTGTGGTCTGAACAGCATTCTGGTAGCCGCTTGTACCGGTAAAGGCGTTTGCGATACCGCTGTTTACAATAATTGCCTGGCAAAGCCCCTGCTTGATTCTTTCCTGCCCGAGAATTACGGGCGCGGCCTTAACTACGTTTGTTGTGAATACTGCTGCTGCTTTTGCAGGTACATCGGAAAATATAAGTGCGAGGTCTTTCCTGCCGCTTTTTTTAACTCCTGAATAAACACTGCTAAGCTGGAAACCTGGTATTGAGATCATAGTTGCAATTCCTCTAGAAATTTTGATGTTTTAAATTCTGTCTCTGTCTGGACTTCAAGATATTTTGTCAGGGTTTTTATATTGTCCGATACCTTTGCCAGGAAAATTTCCATACATTCTTCATTCTTAATTATGTCTATGTGAAAATTATGGAATTTACCCCCTTTAACGTTTTCTGACAAGCCATATACATTACCATTTGTTATATCTAATTTCACTTCTTTTGAATTTATTTCTTCGAAATTGGGACGTATCCCGTTTACATCAAGAACTGTGAGCTGGTATTTAAGCAGTGAAGGCAGGATATTTTTACCGCTTTCGATCTGGTTAAATACTTCTATTGTTGCATCAAACAGCTTCTCGTTTTTTTCATTTTCATATGTAAATAGGTCAACGTGTTCAAGAATAAAACTCCCGAATGCAAACGATTCAAGGCTTTCTGTTATCGAGGGGAAAGGCCTGACGAGATTTACATCATTTACAATATTAAATTTATTTTCATTTAAGGTGATATCCAGTTTTAAGTGTATAAACGGCTCAAGCCTGCCGCCAAACCTTTTCTTACTTTTCTTAGCCTGCCTGGCTATACCTTTTACTTTGCCGATATCTTTTGTAAAAAAGGTGACGAGATAATCGGCTTCTCCGTATACGAATTTTTTAATTACTACAGCTTCGAGGTTTTCCATAGAATTTAAAATATAAGCATTGCTATCAGCAGGTAGAACAGCGACCCGAAAATATCGTTAAACATAGTAAGGAAGGGGCCGGATGATGCGGCCGGGTCAAATTTCAGCTTTTGCAGCAGTATCGGTGCGGCAACCCCGACAAAAGAGGTCGCTAGTGTGGCTGAAAGCATGGCAAGGAATACGGCGAGTCCGAGTTTAAGTACCTGCGGCTCGCTGAAACTTATTATTATGCCGATTATTGCTGACAATATTCCGCAGATAAGCCCAAGGACAAGGCCGACCTTCATTTCGGATACAATAAGCAGGAAAACCTGCTTGGTTTTGATTGTACCCATACCAAGGCTCCTCACAATAATTGTTGTTGTCTGCAGCCCGACGTTTCCCCCGGTTGCCATTATTGCGGGCATAAATGCCGCAAGTATGGCGACTTTCTCAAGTGTGGGTTCGAACACCTTGATTATAATTAATGCAATTAACAGTTCACCCACCAGGGTGAGCAGGAGCCAGGGGCTCCTTACCTTGATTCTCTCATAGGTCGGGGTGTATATAGGGTGAAGATGCTCGGTAAGGCCCGCGTACTGGTATATATCTTCCTCTGCTTCTTCGCTAATTACATCGATAATATCATCTGCGGTGATTCTTCCGAGCAGTACTCCGTCGTCACTTATTACGGGGAGTGTTACAAGGTCATATTTTTTAAATATATTTGCAACTTCTTCCTGGTCAACATAGGGGGTCACCGATATTTCCAGGTCCTCCATAATGGATAGTGCGGATGCGCTTGGACTTGCGATAATAAGTTTTTGAAGGGGTATAAACCCGAGCAGCTTATCTTTGTTGTCAGTTATGTATATGCCGTGAAACTCTTCAACATCATCAGCAATAAGCCTGATCCAGTTTATAGCGTCGCGTACGTTGGTATCGCTTTCAACTTTAACAAGCTCTGCCTGCATAATACCGCCTGCGGAGTCTTCGGGGTAAATGAGTAATGGCTCTACATCTTTTGCTTCTTCCGGGTCCATCTTGGAAAGGACGGTCTCAGCAGTGTCGTCAGGAAGTTCACCAATAAGGTCTGCTGCATCGTCTGAATCCATTTCGTCTGCGATATCGGCAATTTTTTCATCATCCAGGTCGGTAATGATCTCTTCACGCTGATCAACATCAAGCTCAAAATATACTTCTGAAGCAGTTTCCGGATCTAGTGAATCAAGTATGTATGACTGTTTATCAGGGTTAATATTCTGTATAATTGAAGCAATATCCGAGGGGTGCACCTCTGCTAAGGCGTTTTTTATAGCATCGCTGTTTTCAGCTTCAATATAGCTGTTGATTGCCTGTGTAATATCCTGAATTTCCATGATAATTTCACGTTTTAAATTTAAACCCATATTCTATGCTAATAGGTATAAATGTAAAGCCGGGTTAAAAGAATTATTTATATGGTAAAATCCATACCCAATCTGTTATGGGCAAATTAAGTAGTTACGCAAAATTTATAAAGGTCGAACATACACTGTTCTCCTTTCCGATAGTGCTTGCAGGTTCATTCCTGGCTGCCGGTGGGACCCCTCCGGCCTATCTGCTGATACTTATTCTTACAGCCGCGGCAGGTGCAAGGACATGTGCCATGGGTCTTAACAGGTTAATAGACAGGGGGGTAGATTCTGCAAACCCCAGGACACGCGACAGGGAACTGCCCGCGGGCAAAATTAAGTTAAGGGAAGCATACTTAATTACCGGTATCGGACTTGGACTTTACTTTGCCAGCTGCTACCTGATCTGCGCCCTGGTATTTTACCTTTCACCCATACCGCTGCTTGTATTTGTAATATATCCGTATCTCAAAAGGTATACACCTCTTTGCCATTTCGGAGTGGGCCTTGCACTTGCATTTGCCCCTCTCGGCGGCTGGCTTGCCGTAACATGTTCGTTTGAAAACACTGGCCCCGCGGTACTGCTCGCAATTTTTACCTTCTTCTGGGTGTCGGGGTTTGATATTATTTATGCAACGCTTGATGAAGAATCGGACCTTAAAAACAGGATATTCTCCATGGTATCTGTCTACGGCAGGGAAACGGCCCTTAAGGTATCGGCTGTCTGCCACATTTTATCCTTTGCCGCAGTTTTGATTTTTTATCTCCTGGTATTCAGGACGGTCCTGTCCGGACTTGTACTTATCCTTATCGGGGGACTGCTTTACATCGAGCATAAAAAGGCCTCAAATATTGACCTTGCTTTCTTTAAAATCAATATCCTGGTGGGCAGTGCAATCTTCCTTTTCGTTATTTGTGGGATATACTTTTAAGGATATGAGAACAATTGTTGGAATAACAGGCGCATCAGGCGTTGCATACGGTGTTGATTTCCTTCGCCGGTGCCCTGATGATAAATACCTTGTTGCAAGTAAGTGGGGAAGGCACGTATTGAACGAGGAGCTGGGGCTTAAAGTTGATGAGATGAAGCCGTGGGTAAACGAGATTTACAGTGATTCTGACCTCGCTTCGCCTTTTTCTTCCGGCAGTAACCACTTCGATTCACTTGTTATAGTACCCTGCTCGATTTCAACGCTGGCAAAGATTGCCAACGGTATTGCTGATACGCTGATCACAAGGATTGCACAGGTAGCATTAAAGGAAAAGAGGCGTATAGTTATTGCCCTCAGGGAAACACCGCTTAGTTCGATTGCACTTGAAAATGCCCTCAAGCTTTCAAGGGAAGGCGCTGTTATTATGCCTATCAGCCCCCCGCATTACCTCGAAGCTGAAAGCGTCAACGACCTTGTGCAGGGCTACGGTGATAAACTGTTAAACATAATTGGTGTTGAGACCGGAAACGGCTGGAAATATGATGAACTTGATTAAAACGCCGATAAACAGATATATAAATATTAGTTAAAAGCCATTTTTACAGGAGCAAAAAATGCCAAAGGAAAATGATTATCAGCACATCGGTAAAACGCAGGGAATGAAGAACCACGACCATGATATGATCCAGGAATTAAGCCAGAGGGTCGATTCGCTGTGGAGATATGACCAGTACATAGCCAATGCCGCCGGCAATAAATCACTTGAGAACTTATGGAATAAACTAAAGAAACAGGAAAGGGCCAATATTACAGCTTTAAAACGAATGATTAGCGAACATGTAAAAAAGAAGTGTTTCTGATATTTTAATTTCTTGTAATTTAAAAACAGACCAAATAACTTTAAGCATTGCAAAACTTTGCAAAAGGACAACTTTGCATTTAATAATATGAGTTTACCAAAATTTTATAATTTAAACGACTATATTGATCATCTTGAAAAGCGGGGTGAAGTAAAAAGGATTAAGACCGAAGTTGACCCCGATCTGGAGATTACTGAAGTTGCAGACAGGGTAATTGAGGACAGCGGGCCCGTACTGATTTTCGAGAACGTTAAAGGAGCGGATTTCCCCCTGGCAATTAACCTGTTTGGTACCGAGGAAAGAGTAGAGCTTGCCCTCGGAAGAAAACCGCGCGATGTAGGTGAAGAACTGGTCGATATTTTTCAAAAGCTTAATCCGCCTTCACTTAAGTCTTTATTTACTGTTATTTCCAAGGCCTACGGGCTGGTAAACCTCAGGACTAAGAACGTGTCGTCCGGAATAGTACAGCAAAATGAGTTTGAGCCGGACTTATCAAGACTCCCGGTAATAAAATGCTGGCCTCAGGACGGCGGGAAATTTATAACACTCGGCCTTGTGCTTACCCAGGACCCTGTAACAAAAAGAAGAAACCTGGGCATTTACCGGATGCAGGTATTTGATAAGAAAACTACCGGGATGCACTGGCACCCGCACAAGGGTGGGGCAGCACATTATCACGAGGCAGGAAAGCTGAACCGGGACCTCGAGGTAGCAGTAGTACTTGGAGGCGACCCAAAAATGATTTTCAGTGCAATAGCACCGCTTCCCGACGGGATGGATGAGCTTGCTTTTGCTAGCTACCTGAGGGGAAAACCCATTCCGATGGTAAATGGAAAAACAATATCGCAGCGCGTTCCCGCAAATGCCGATTTTATACTTGAAGGTGTAGTGCCTCAGAATGTACTGAGAGAAGAGGGGCCGTTTGGCGACCACTTCGGGCACTATTCAATGGAGGCAGATTTTCCAATCTTTAAACTAAACACTATAACTCATAAAAACCGGCCAATTTTTCCTGCAACTATCGTGGGTAAACCTCCAAAGGAAGATGTGTTCCTCGGTATGGCCGCAGGGGAGATGTTTTCACCCTTAATTAAAATTATCCAGCCTGAAGTAAAGGACATGTGGGCATATTACGAGGCCGGGTTTCATAACCTTCTTGCTGTATCTGTTGATGAGAGATACCCAAAAAATGGTATTAAAACCATGCTCGCTTTATGGGGCACAGGCCAGCTGCTGCTTACAAAATGTATGATTACAGTCTCAAGCGACATAGACCCGAGAGACTTTAATGCAGTATTAAATGAGATCGGTGAAAATTTTGATCCGCGGGAAGACTTTCTGCTGATTCCCTGGGCACCGCTTGATACACTCGATTTTACAAGCGGCAAACTGAACGTGGGTAGCAAAATGGGTATTAATGCTTTAAGGAAACCGAATAATAAAAGAAAAACATATGCAAAAAAAGTCCCCGACCCTAGGGGTAAACATAAGGAAATTATCGATTACAGACTGCTTAACGGCGGGTTCCTGGTGCTGCAGGCAAAAAACAACCCCGGGAAACTGATTGAAAAAATGTTTAAGACACCCGGATACAAGAACGTGAGGATAATTGCGGTTGTCAGCCCTGACATTGACCTGCAGGATGACACTGACCTTATATGGGGTATATTTACAAGGTTCGACCCCTACCTGGATGTTGTTTTCGAGAAAACAGAACTAAAAGGATCGGCTGTCCTGTATGACGGCCGCATGGGGATAGATGCTACTGCAAAAAAATGGTATCCTGACGTAATCGAAATGTCTGAAGATATAAAAAACAAGGTGAGTAAAAAATGGACGAAATATTAAAATCTGTAGAAAAAATGTGTACTGATAAAAACCTTCTTCCGATTCTGGATAAGGTGGGAAACGAAAAACGCCTTTCATTTGAAGACGGGCTTGCTATTATGGCCACTCCCGACCTTCATTCCGTTGGGATGATGGCGGATTATGTAAAAAGAAAATTGAACGGGGACAAGGTTTATTTTGTGGTCAACCGCCATGTTAACCCTTCAAATATATGTGCAATTTCATGTAAGTTCTGTGCATTCGGCACCACCAAGAAATCTGCAAACGCTTATGAGCTTTCTCATGAACAGATGCTCTCGATGATAAGTGATGAAATAAAAGAAGTCCATATCGTCGGCGGCCTTCATCCTGACTGGGAGTTTAAGGAATACCTGGATATTGTACGCATGATAAAAAAGAACTACCCCGATACACATGTAAAGGCCTTTACAGCTGTTGAAATTGACTGGTTTACCGAGATAGCAAAACTTTCAATTGAAGAGGTGCTCCTGACACTTAAAGATGCAGGTGTAGACGCACTTACGGGCGGCGGTGCGGAAATACTTCACCCCGATGTAAGAAAAAAAATATGTGCTCCGAAAACTGTTGCCACACGCTGGGAAGAAATCCACAGGATCGCACACGGCCTTGGTATCCCGACTAATGCCACAATCCTTTACGGACATGTTGAAGAACCGTTTCACATTGTGGACCATATGGAAAGACTCAGGAACATAGAAGACGATTCACCGGGGTTCTTCGCATTTATACCGGTACTTTTCCAGCCGGAAAATACAGGGCTTAAAAATGTAAAACCATTCCCGGCTTCTTATGATATGAAGGTCCATGCGCTCGCAAGGCTTTATCTTGATAACTTCCCGCATATCAAGGCCTACTGGATCACGCTGGGAGAAAAAGCTGCCCAGGTTGCCCTTCATTACGGAGCAAGTGATGCAGACGGTACTATTATAAAAGAAAAAATTATTCATGATGCAGGCGCCCCGTCGGATATAGGGCATAGCAGGGACTTTATGATCAACATGATAAAAAATTCCGGTTATACACCTGTAGAAAGGGACGCTCTTTATAACGAAGTACAAGTCTATAATTAGTACTTATTTAATTCAAATATTATGAAAGCCAGAAAAGTTGTTTTAATCCCCGGAGACGGAATCGGCCCAGAGATATGCGAGGCCACAAAGAACGTATTGGCAGCCGCGGGGGCAAAGATCGACTGGGTCGTGAGGCACGCAGGTGTTTCCGCACTTGAAAAATACGGTGACGTTCTTCCCCAAAAAACCATAGATGCGATTCTCAAACACAAAGTCGCAATTAAAGGGCCCTGTACAACCCCGATAGGTGATGGTTTCTCATCAGTTAACGTCCAGCTCCGCAAAAGGCTTGACCTTTATGCTGCCGTAAGGCCTGTCAGGAATTTAAAAGGTATTTATACAAGGTTTTCCAATGTAAATATTGTAATTATCAGGGAAAACACCGAGGGGCTTTACAGTGGCGTTGAGAATGTTGTAACTCCTGGTGTGGTAATGAGTATGAAGGTCGCGACTGAAAGGTCATGCGAGAGGATTGCCCGCTGGGCATTTGAGTATGCAAAGAAGAGAAAAAGAAAAAAAGTAACTGTCTTTCATAAAGCCAATATTATGAAACTGTCTGATGGCCTTTTTATAAGGAAAGCCAGGGAAGTCAGTAAAAAGTTTAAAACCATAGAATATAGTGAAATGATTATAGATGCGGGCTGTATGAAAATTGTCCAGGACCCTGCCCAGTTTGATATTTTATTGCTCGAAAACCTATACGGCGACGTACTCAGTGACCTCTGTGCGGGACTGGTAGGTGGGCTTGGAGTAGTCCCTGGAGCAAATATTGGTGATAACTGTGCGGTTTTTGAGGCTGTTCACGGGTCTGCGCCGGATATCTCGGGCCTGAAGATTGCCAACCCACTTGCGATAATTATGTCGGGTGTAATGATGCTTAACCACCTTGCTGATACCGAGGGAAGGGAAGATATGAGAAAGGCTGCCGAGAAGATAAAGGCCGCCTACAATATTGCCCTGTCTATGGGTGAAACTACTCAGGACCTGGGCGGGACACTCAATACCCCCGAATTCGCGAGGGTACTTGTCCAGCATATCCTTAAAATTAAAAACTGATATTTAACATTAAAGAAAATTGTAAATTAAGTTAAAGATATATTTAAGGTTAGGTGTCGACTGCTGTAGTTCAAGCTTGTCGGACATAGAACTGATTTCCGGAAAGAGCAGGTCGTTGTAGATCGATGCTACCTTGGCAAACTCTCCAATTTCAATTAAAGGGGGCTCATATATCTTAAGCGCCCTTACATTTTTTTCAGCACCTGTGATTCTTACACCTTCACCTTCAACCCTGGCAGTAAACCATCTTTCAGTATCCGGATCGGGCAGTTCAACACCATCGCCAACTTTTTCCAGAATGATTTTCCATTCGTCTTCTTTTGATTCGCTAAAATCCAGTTTTCTATCTCTCAGTACTGACATATCTATGCTCCTTAGAATATTTAATTCGAAAGGTTATTATACATAATAAAATTTTTTTATTTTAATTTAAATGCGGTTTTAAATATCTGGCCGTATGGGATTTTTTTGATTTTATAAGTTCCCGGGGTGTTCCTTCAGCTACAATGTTTCCGCCATCTTCACCGCCACCGGGGCCAAGGTCTATAATATAATCTGCGGATTTAATCACATCCAGGTTATGCTCGATAACAATAAGTGTATTGCCGTTATCGACCAGCTTATTAAGCACGTAAAGCAGCTTGTTGACGTCCTCGGTGTGCAGGCCTACCGTGGGTTCGTCGAGTATGTAAAGTACCCCTCCTGATGTTTTACGTGATAGTTCCCTTGCAATTTTTATTCTCTGCGCTTCCCCTCCCGAGAGGGTAAGTGCAGACTGCCCAAGTCTGAGGTAGCCAAGCCCCACTTCCTGAAGAATTTTTAACATCCTTGTGATTCTGGGGTATTCACCAAAAAATATTACGGCATTATCTACGGTAAGGTTCAGGATATCATCAATATTTTTGCCGTTAAATTTATAACCAAGGATTTCTTTCTTAAATCTTTTACCCTTACATTCCTCGCATGTGACTACAACATCAGCAAGGAAAAGCATTTCAATCTTTTGTTTGCCCTCACCCTGGCAGAATTCGCACCGGCCTTTTTTTACATTAAAAGAAAAGTGTGAAGGTGTAAATCCTTTAAGCTTTGCCTGAATTGTGCCCGAAATAACCTTACGGATTTCGTCGTAAACTTTAATATAGGTTACGGGGTTTGACCTTCCTGACCTGCCTATAGGGGACTGGTCAAGAAGAATTATGTCGGAAATAAATTCGTCACCTTTTATCGAATTGACCTTCCCCGATTTTTCTTTCTCGCTTCTGAATTTCCTGGCGAGGTTCTTATAGATAACATCATTTACGAGGGAACTCTTACCTGACCCGGAGACCCCTGTTACACATGTGAATTTCCCAAGCGGTATTGCAGTATCAATATTATTGAGGTTGTTTTCCCCTGCCCCAGTGATTTTTAGATATTTACTTTTGCCGTTTCTTAACCCGTTGTTGTTTGCAATTGATTTTTCACCGGAAAGATACTGTTTTGTATAGGAATCTTTTGCTGACCTGATAAAATTTTTCACCCTGCCCGTATAAACTATGTTCCCCCCGTGCTCTCCAGCTTCAGGGCCAAGTTCGATTATGTTGTCAGCGGCCTTTATCATCTCATGGTCATGTTCAACAACTACAATTGTGTTGTTGCGGGACTTCAATTCCTTAATTATTGAGATCAGCTGGTCAATGTCCTTAGGGTGAAGTCCAATTGAAGGTTCATCGAGTACATAAAGTGTCTCCGTGAGTTTGGAACCAAGCTGGCAGGCGAGGTTTACCCTCTGACTTTCCCCACCCGAGAGGGTCCTCGAGAGCCTTTCAAGTGTAAGGTAGCCAAGCCCCACTTTTTTCAGAAATTCAGCCCTAGTGTTAATTTCGTTAATAATATCTTCTGACAATGCCTTTTCATACTCCGACAGGCTGAGATCGCTGAAGAATGCGTGAAAACGTTCAATTGTGATTTCTGAAAGCTCGTGGATATTTTTATTATTAATTTTTATCCAAAGTGACTGTTCTTTCAGCCTGCTTCCCCGGCAGACTTCACAGGTAACTGCGGACCTGTATTTACTAAGGAAAACCCTTACGTGCATTTTGTAACTTTTCTTTTCAAGCCTTTGGAAGAAACCGTTGACGCCCCGGTATGATTTATTGCCGGTAAATATAAGTTTTCTCTGTTTTTCCGTTAAGCTGCTGAATTTTTTGGCTGTATCAATACCGTTATTATCGGCAAACTCCAGGAGGCGCCTGTTATGTATTTTATAAGAGGGTTTTGTAAAGGGTTCAACAGCACCTTCTCTTAGACTGATATCCGGGTTGGGAATTACAAGTTCGGGATCAATTTCCAGTTTATTTCCAAACCCGTTACACTCTGTGCATGCACCCTGGGGGCTGTTAAAGGAAAGTGATGCAGGGGAGGGCTTTGTGAACTTTATATCACATTCCGTGCATTCAAAACCGTCCGTATAGTTATAAGTTCTGCCCTCTACGATGCTGACAAACAGGCTGTTTGATTCCTTAAAAGCAGTCTCAAGTGCCTCGATAAACCTTGGCCTGGAATCTTCATCAAGAGAGACCCTGTCTATTATCAGGCGGGCATTCGGAGGGAATGAATCCATTTCCCCGAGTTCATGGTATTCCGAGTCCAAGTAGGCCCTGCTGAAGCCTTTCGCGAGGTAGTTTGCCGGGCTGAAACCTTCCTTTACCGGTACCGTGATAACAGACCTTTTACTTTTCTCCTTTTTATATATTTCATCCGCTATCAGGTCAGGACTGTATTTTATTATTTCCCTGCCGCATCCATGGCAGTAAATTTTCCCTATTTTAGCAAAAAGCACCCTCAGGTAATCATTTATTTCCGTAGTGGTACCTACCGTGGATCGGGAGTTCCTTATAGTGTTTTTGCTTTCAATGGCGATTGCGGTAGGCAGGCCCTTGATATCATCAACATCAGGGCGGTCTACACGTTCGAGGAACTGCCTTGCATAAGTTGAGAGGCATTCGATATAACGCCTTAGGCCTTCCGAGTAAACAGTGTCGAGTGCAAGGGACGATTTCCCCGAACCGCTTAGCCCGGTTACGACCGTGTACTCTCCCCTTGGAATATTTACGTCAATGTTTTTTAGATTGTTTTCCCTTGCGCCTTTAACTTCAATAAATTCTTTCATTTGCTTTTAATTGTCATACCTGTTTGAAGAGGTCTGTTAATTCCGGAAGGTTTTTCACCTGCAATATATCGAGTCCGTCATAATCTTTACCGTCTTTATGGTTAATCCATATTACATCAATTCCTGCATTTAATGACCCGAGCACGTCCGCGCCGTATAAATCGCCGATATGCACTATGTCTTTAGTATCAATACCGAGCTTTTTTGATGCAAGGAGGAATATTTCCCTGTCAGGTTTTATTTTATCAACATTTGTAGAGTCGATAATTAGTTCCATGTATTTTTCGATTCCGACCTCTTTACATTTCTCAACAGTTTTTCCGTCATTATTTGAAATTACTGATAACACGTATCCTGAATCGTGAAGGAGGCCGAGTAGTTCTTCGGCTCCAGGAAGGAGCTTTCTGGTTACTACGGCCCCTGACATTTTTTTATTTATAAGACAGCGTGCTTCTTCAAGCTCCATTTTAATGCCAAGCTCATCCATAACGATGGAAAACAGTGTTTTCTGATAAATTTTAGATGTAATTAACTCTTCTTTAATATAATTTTTATATATTTGATAGTCCGCGTACTGAAATGCCCTGAAATACTGTTCTTCCGTAAAATTGAAACCAATCTCAAGAAGGGCAATCCTAATACGGTCCGGATAGGTCGGGACAGTAGAGGCGAGGGTATCCCCGAAGTCAAAAAAGACAGCTTTTTTATTTTTTAAATCGATCATGACAGTATGAAAATATTAATGATTGTAGTGAATAGTCAAAATGTTTGTTTCCTTATTATGTTTTCTTGCTAACAAGGATAAATTAAGATACCATTTCCTTGAAATTTCGGAGGTATAAATATGTCTCAATTAGAAAAAATTGATCCCCAAATTGCGGAAATAATAAAATCTGAAACACAAAGGCAGGAATGGAGACTGGAGCTTATTGCATCTGAGAACTATGTGAGTGATGCGGTAATGGAAGTAATGGGTTCAGTCCTTACAAATAAATACGCGGAAGGCCTGCCCGGGAAAAGATATTACGGCGGGTGTGAATACGTTGATGTAGCAGAAGACCTTGCAAGGGAAAGGGCAAAGAAGCTCTTTGGCGCAGACGCTGTAAACGTGCAGCCGCACTCAGGGGCGCAGGCAAATATGGCGGTATTCTTCGCGGCCGTAAAACCGGGAGACACAGTCATGGGAATGAACCTTGCGCACGGAGGGCACCTTACACACGGAAGCGGCGTGAACTTTTCCGGGCGCCTCTATAACATAGTACCTTACGGGGTAACCGAGGACACTAACTTAATTGATTATGACGAAGTGAGAAAACTCGCATTAGAAAACAGCCCAAAGCTTATTATTGTAGGATGGAGTGCGTACCCAAGGGACATTGATTTTAAGAAATTCAGAGAAATTGCGGATGAATGCGGGGCGCTTCTTATGGCCGACATTGCTCACCCCTCAGGCCTTGTTGTAGCGGGGCTTTATTCTGACCCGATCCCCCATTGTGATTTTGTTACCACAACAACCCATAAAACTTTACGGGGGCCCAGGGGCGGTATGGTAATGATGAAGGAAGAGTATGCAAAGGTTATTAACAGCAGGGTGTTCCCCGGGACCCAGGGCGGCCCGCTTATGCACGTTATCGCTGCTAAGGCAGTTGCTTTTCAGGAAGCACTTCAGCCCGAGTTTATAGATTACCAGAAGCAGATAGTTAAAAACGCAAAAAGAATGGGTGCTAAGTTAATGGAGAGTGGGTTTAAGCTGGTTTCAGGCGGTACGGACAACCACCTGGTACTTGTTGATTTAAGGGACACCGATATAACCGGAAATATTGCTGAAGAAACCCTGGATAAAGCAGGTATAACGGTAAATAAGAATGCCGTTCCTTTTGACCCTCAGCCGCCTGCTGTAACCAGCGGAATAAGGATTGGTACCCCGGCAATTACAACAAGGGGCCTGAAAGAAGATGAGATGGATATTGTAGCCGGATGGATAACCGAGGCATTTGAAAACAGGGACAATGATGAAGTCCTGAGAAGGATAAAAGGTGAAGTAAAAGATTTGTGCAGCAGCTTCCCGGTCTATGGACATAAACTGGTTTAAAACTTTACTGCATAGAACCGGTATAGTATTTATTTACAAAATTTCTTCTAAACGGCGGTAACGAACAGTAATGAAATGCCCCTATTGCAGTTTTTTAGACAGCAAGGTTGTTGATTCAAGAAACGGAAAAGACGGCACATCCATAAGAAGGCGTCGTGAATGCCTGAAATGCAACCGCCGGTTTACAACTTACGAAAGAATAGAAGAAATAAACCTCGTTATTGTGAAAAAGGACGGGCGAAGAGAAGGCTTTGACAGGTCAAAAATTATTGACGGACTTGAAAAAGCATGTGAAAAAAGGCCGATCAGTGTTGATGTAATTGAGAACCTCGTATCGGACCTTGAACGTGAACTCCAGGAGACCGGCGAAAGGGAAGTTAACAGTAAGGTTATTGGTGAAAGACTGATAAGTAAACTTTACGAAATTGATGAAGTTGCATATGTGAGGTTTGCTTCTGTTTACAGGTCTTTTAAAGACGTGAACCAGTTTATGGACGAACTAAAAGACCTTCTTAAAGAAAAAGACGATTAAAGACGAATATTAATGCTTATAGATACACACGCACACCTCGTATCACTTGAAGATCCTGACGACGCGGTACAGAACGCGGCAGACGCCGGGATAATAAATATTATATCAATGGCAACCGGTCTTGATTCCTGTTATACGACAATTGAAATTGCAAATAAACATGAGCAGGTTTATGCCGCTGTGGGTATTCATCCGCATGCAGCATCAAGCTATACGCCTGATGTTCTTAGTAAGATTGAAGAACTCACGGGTGAAGATAAAGTGGTAGCCGTTGGTGAAACAGGCCTTGATTACCACTATATGAATTCGCCTAAAGACATCCAGATTGAGTCGTTCAGTGCCCATGTGGATATGGCTACAAGGACCGGACTTCCTTTTGTTGTTCATGTAAGGGATGCAGATGAAGACATGATTAATATACTCTCTTCCTCGAGCCTTAAAGATAATCCAGGTGTTATACACTGCTTTTCCGGCAACTGGGAAACCGCGCGTAAATATCTTGATCTCGGGTTTTTTATTTCCTTTTCGGGGATTGTGACCTTTAACAGGGCAGAAGAACTTCGGGAAGCCGCGAGGAACGTGCCTTTTGACAGGATACTGGTTGAGACGGACTCACCATACCTTGCCCCGGTACCGCACAGGGGTAAACCGAATGAACCCGCGAATGTTAAGTACGTCGCGGATGTTATTGCAAAGGTCAAGGACATTGATATGCCTGCTCTTGAGAACCAGCTCCTTGAAAATACCAAAACACTTTTTTCTAATATTAAGTAGCTTATAATCATACTATGTCCAAAAAGCCGCTAATAGGAATTACGATGGGTGACCCCAACGGGATCGGTCCGGAGGTAATTGTTAAAGCATTGCAGAGTGAAGAAGTCCTCGGTATATGCGACCCGGTTATTTATGCCTCTGAATCAGTGATAAGGAAAGCTGAAACAGCATTTGGACTAACAGTTAACTGTAAAATAGAAGACAAAGATAAATTTAAAAATCTTGAAGTTAATGAAGGAGCAACAGACAGGGCCGCCGGGGAGTCGAGCCTTTTTTACATTGAAGAAGTTGTAAAAGATGCACTGGATAATAAAATTGATGCTGTTGTTACCGCGCCCATAAGCAAGGAATCTACCCACCTTGCGGGTTCCATATACCCGGGTCATACAGAGATGCTTAAAGACCTGACAGGAGCAGAAGAAGCTGTGATGCTTTTTGAAGGGGGGCCTTTTAAAGTAGCGCTTGTAACCATTCATACGGCACTTTCGAAAGTGCCCGGCTTAATTACAAAAGATAAAATTCTTACCACGTTGTCAGTATGCGATAAAGACCTAAGAGAAAAGTTTGGGATTGATAATCCGCATATATCAGTTTGTGGTCTAAATCCGCATGCGGGTGAAGCAGGTGCATTTGGGAGGGAAGAAATTGAAGAAATTATTCCTGCTGTAAGTGAAGCTTCAGGTAATGGTATAAATGTCGAAGGGCCGTTCCCTGCTGATACTCTTTTTTACAGTGCAAATAAAGGCGAGTGGGACATGGTACTTGCAATGTATCATGACCAGGGACTGATCCCGTTTAAGATGCTGGCATTTGATACCGGGGTAAATGTTACATTAGGCCTTCCGATTATACGCACATCTCCTGACCACGGTACTGCTTTTGATATTGCCTGGAAGGGTACTGCTAATCCCAGGAGTATGGTTGAAGCCATAAAATCGGCGGTAAGTCAGATAGGTCAATAATTACATAAACTATCCTGGATTCTAATTGTAAGTTTTTGCAATATCGTAAAACAGCGGAAGTATTTCACCTGATTTGCCCTGGAGCGAAATATCGTAGATAGCAGAATTGGGGGTTTCTTCCAGGTTAATTTCAATTACCTGTTTTCCTGACTGTTTTGCAAGAAGCCCCATAGATGCAGCAGGTTCTACAACACCCGATGTTCCAATAATCATCATTAAATCCGATTCTTCTATTGAGAGCAGGGCCTGGTCAATCATGTGCATAGGTATAATCTCTTCAAACCAGACTACATTGGGCCTTGTAATTTCTCCGCATTTACTGCATTTGGGCGGTATATCAGGCAGGGGTACTTCATAATTTTTATTAATTGTGTCGCATTTTTCACACTTTATTTCCCAGATATTGCCATGCAGTTCAATAAGATTGCTGCTACCGGCTATTTCGTGAAGGCCGTCGATATTCTGCGTAATGAGTATGAATTTTTCTTTCTGCCTTTCTAGCTCGGCAAGTGCGTAATGGCCCTGGTTTGGACTGGCCTTGTTGATAATTCTTCTTCGCCAGTCATACCATTCCCAGACAAGTCCGGGGTCTTTTTTAAATGCATGGGGAGATGCAATATCCTGGGGCCTGATATTGTTCCACATACCGTCACTGTCCCTGAATGTGGGTATGCCGCTTTCTGCAGAAATGCCAGCGCCTGTGAGCACGGTAATTTTCGTTGAACTGTCAATTATCTGCTTTGCGGCCAGTATTTTATCGTCTTGCCCCATGTAATAAAAGTAAAGCAATTTCTGGTTTATCAAAATGAAATTTTTATTAAATTGTAAAAATATATTTTGTTAAATCCTTTCCTTGACAATTAATTCTTCATACTTAATCTTATAGGCTGTGTTATCAGATTATTTACCGATTTTATTAATATTATTGTTCGCAATTTTCCTTGCATCATTACTGTTAACAATTTCTTTCCTGCTCGGCCCTAAAAGGCCTAAGGCAAGTAAATTGTCACCCTATGAGTCCGGGATTAAACCGGTCGGCGATGCAAGGGAAAAGTTTTCAATGAAGTATTATCTTATAGGTGCACTGTTCATCCTTTTTGATGTTGAAGCAGTGTTCTTATTTGTATGGGCCGTTGTGTTTAAAGAGCTGGGTTTATTTGCTTTTATAGAGATCATCGTGTTCCTGATTATAATACTTTGCGGATATTTTTACGTACTTAGAAAAGGAGTCCTCGAATGGGATTAAATGCAGCCGCTACAGCCGGTGGTGAAGGGTTTTTAACTACCACAGTAAACTCGGTAGCCAACTGGGGCAGAAAAAACAGCCTGTGGCCAATGCCTTTTGGTACTGCTTGCTGTGCAATTGAAATGATGGGAGCAATGATGTCAAGATTTGACCTTTCAAGGTTTGGGGCAGAAGTTGCAAGGTTCTCACCCAGGCAGGCTGACCTGATGATCGTGTCAGGGACAATTACATACAAGATGGCATCAGTATGCAGAACAATATATGACCAGATGCCGGAACCCAAATGGGTTATAGCCATGGGTTCATGCACATGCGGAGGCGGCCCTTTTGACAGCTACGCAGTGGTCCAGGGCATAGATGAATTCCTCCCGGTGGATGTTTATATCGGCGGATGTCCGCCCAGGCCCGAAGCACTTATAGACGCTGTTATGAAGATACAGAAAAAGATCGATCTTGAAGGTGCGCCGATTGTATGAATGGATTAACCATTGAGCAGTTAAACAGCAGACTGGAAAGTTATATTGAATCATCCTCGGAGTTCAGGGGAGAAAATACTTATTTTGTTGACCCGGGCAATGTTGTTGAAATATTAAAAGTTTTAAAAGATGAACTGGGATTTCTGTACCTCGTTGATTTAACTGCTGTAGATTACCTTGGAATTAAAACCCCCCGTTTTGAAATTGTATACTACATTCACAGGTTTGGGGAAGATTACGATGACAACATAAGGATCAGGATAAAAACGAAGATAACCGAAGACAACCCTTCTATTAATTCCATAACTTCTCTCTGGACTGGCGCGGACTGGCTTGAAAGAGAGGTTTACGATATGTTTGGCATTGTATTTAAAGGACATCCGGATTTAAGGCGAATTCTGATGCCGGAAGATTACGAGGAGTATCCACTTAGAAAAGACTTTGATGTAAGAAACAGGGAACCCTCAAAAAAATCATTTAAAAAAGCGCTTCGTGAAGGGAATTTTTAATGGAAAGAGTTGAGTTTATAGAAGAAAAGAGCAGTGACTCCAATCTGAGAAAAGAGTCAATGATTCTTAATATGGGACCCCAGCACCCCTCGACACACGGTGTTCTTAGGGTGGTACTTTACCTTGATGGCGAAGTGGTGCAGGAAGCCGTTCCCTATGTAGGATACCTCCACAGGGGTATTGAAAAACTTTGCGAGGATATTACATACCAGCAATGCCTGCCTTATACGGACAGGATGGATTATATTGCCTCTATCTGTAATAACATAGGTTTTATACTATCCGTTGAAAAGCTGCTCGGTATAGAAGACGAGATACCCGAGAGGGCCAAAGTGGCAGAAGTAATCCTGTCGGAACTCGGAAGGATTGAGTCCCACCTGGTTGGTATAGGCACTAATGCCATGGACCTTGGTGCAATGAGCGCATTCCTTTTTTGTTTCAAGGAGAGGGAAAGGGTTTATGACATACTCGAAATTGTTTGCGGTGCGAGGCTTACAACTTCTTATCCCAGGGTAGGTGGCCTGCCTGCCGAACTTCCCGACAATTTTGAAGAAGCAATAAGAAATTTTCTGAGAATATTTCCAAAAACACTTAACGAAGTAGACAAACTTCTCACGAGGAACAAAATCTTTATTGAAAGGACCAGGGGTGTGGCAAAAATCAGCGCCGAAGAGGCCATCAACTTTGGCCTGACCGGCCCAAGCCTGAGGGGAAGCGGCGTACCTTTTGACCTGAGAAAATCAAACCCGTACCTTGATTATGACCAATATGATTTTGAAATTCCCGTTGCTTCTGACGGGGATGCCTACTCGAGGTTTATGTGCAGGTTCGAGGAGATGAGGCAGAGCCTTAAAATTATCGAACAGGCAATAGACAGACTGCCTGACGGCCCTTATATTGCAGATTTACCCGACATAGTCCTTCCCGAAAAAGAAAAGGTCTATACGCAGATGGAATCACTTATAAGGCATTTTGTAATAGTTTACAACGGGTTTAACACTCCTCCCGGTGAAATATACCATGGCGTTGAAAACCCCAAGGGAGAGCTTGGATATTATATTGTGAGCGACGGCACGGGAAAACCTTACAGGATTCACGTAAGAGGCCCTTCATTTGTAAACATGCAGGCACTTCCACTTATGGCGAAAGGAAGGCTTGTAGCCGACGTAATCGCTGCTATCGGAAGTATTGACATCGTTCTCGGTGAAATTGATAGGTAGTGTTACGGCACAATGTAACTATTGCTATAATACTTTATTCAAATCACAATTTAGGTTAAAATTCCGTGTGGAAATATTTTTATCCCTTCCCGGACTTATAATCAGGTTTAAAAATATAAAGTACTGTTATTAAACTTTCCTTCAGTATAAGTTTAAATTTTCTTTCCTGGTCTTTAATTTCAACCCCGGATGAATAAACTTTGCCCATGTCGTAATCGGCGGCAATTTTCTTGATCCTGTATATATGGTACCCGTGACTTACAAAAAGAATTTCTTTCAAATCATATTTCTTTTTAATTTCTGATACCTTTTCAAGGCTTTCTTTCGTGGTTTTTCCTTCCTCCTCTATAATTATCCGGGAGTTAGGAATACCCTTTTTATTTAAGTAGTTTTTACCTACCCTGGATTCGGAAATAGTGTCACCTTTTGCAATACCGCCGGTAAGTATTAAGTAGTCCGATACATCTGCATTGTACAGTTCGTAGGCGTGGTCCAGCCTTGCTTTAAGGGCGGGGGAGGGCCTTCCGTTCCACTGGCTTGCGCCCAGCACGACAATCGCGTCTACTTTATCCCTGTCCTGGGTCTTGGAATTTATATAGATATTTGCAAGGAGGAATATCCAAAGAAACAGTACTGATAGAATTACTACCGATAAAAGCTTAAAGAAAGTCCTCATATATGGAGTTTATTCTATTTATACATAAACATAAATGCAATCAATTTAATAATTGTTATTTAGGTGAAGGCAATCGTACTATTTCTGCGCCTTTCGGAGTTTTGAAAACAAATGTTTTATCTGAAATCTTTTTATTTATCTGGGTTTTCAGCAAAGATACTTTTGTCTGGTTTCCAAACGGGTCAAAAAGATAGATAGTGTTTACAAGCGAGTCCGACTTATTAACATTTATAAGTACTTTGTTCTTTATTTCATCCTCGTCTACGCCTTTTGGAATAAGTTCAAGAAGATAACCGGATTTACTCTGAAGGGCAGGGTCGGTTATAAGCTTAACATTAAAAAGTTCTTTTATCTTACCCAGTCCCGAAAGAAGGGTTGTTGAAGAAGTATCACCGCCGTTTAAATCCTTAAGGTTTGATTCCAGTACCTGGTTTTCCTGCTCAATGTAGTACCACATGTTCTTACCGTCGGAGACTATGGTGTCCTTTGTAGGGCTGTAATAGTTCCACCTCATCTTGCCGGGTTTTTTAAACCAGACTTCACCAAAGGCTTTCTGGGTTTTATTCAGGGCCCTTACTTCTGCTTCCTGGACAAAATCAGCATGAAAGTCGTTTATGCTTTCGTATTTTTTCTGTAGTTTGTCCACTATGAAGTCAACCTGTGTTGACTGTTTTGAGTAGGCAAACTGGCCGAATATTAATATTAGTGCTAATGATAATAAGATATAGTTTCTCAACTGTTGTTCTCCTTTACCTGGTTTATATCGATATATACTTCCCTTGGCCTTCCTGCTGCTTCCTGCGGGCCTATTGCGCCTTCACGTTCCATAATCTCAACTATGTTTGCGGCCCTGTTGTAGCCAATTTTTAATCTCCTCTGTAGCATTGAGATAGATGCATGTTTAGTCTCGGCGATTATCTTTAATGCAGTATAATACAGTTCGTCCTTTTCTTCATCTAATTCTCCTGATTCTTCATTTTCTTCTATGTGGGTAATATGTTCGTTGTATTCAGGTGTGCCCTGTGATTTTAAATACTCCGTTATCTGTTCCCTTTCCTCGTCTGAAATTAAAGCCCCCTGGAGCCTTATTAGCGAAGAGGCGCCGGGTTTAAGGAAAAGCATGTCCCCCTTGCCGAGAAGGCTTTCAGCCCCGCCGGTATCGAGAATGATCCTCGAATCTATTTTGGATGACACATGAAAAGATATCCTGGTTGGGAAATTTGCTTTAAGCAAACCTGCAACAATGTCTGCTGATGGCCTCTGTGTAGCAACTATCAGGTGAATACCGGCTGCACGTGCTTTCTGGGAAAGCCTTGTTACCGATTCCTTAATTTCACTTGGGGCAACCATCATTAGATCAGCAAGTTCATCAATTACGATTACAATATACGGGAGCCAGCGTTCCCACTTGTCTTCGGAATTTTCCATCTCAATGTTTTTATTGTGTGTCTCAATGTCCCTTACCCCTTCTTCAGAAAGCAGCCTGTACCTGGATTCCATCTCAGCTACTGCCCACTTTAATGCCGCTGCTGCTTTCATTGGTTCGGTAACGACCGGGTGAAGCAGATGAGGGATGTCTTCATAGATAGAGAGTTCCAGCATCTTGGGGTCTATCATGATAAATTTGAGTTCATTTGGTGTTGATTTATATATGAGGCTTGTAAGAATTGCGTTTAACAGAACACTTTTACCAGAACCGGTTGTCCCGGCAATCATCAGGTGAGGGGCACGCCTAAGGTCGGTGAATAAAGGCCTTCCGGCAATGTCCTTACCCAGGGCAAGTGAAAGAGCGGACTGTTTGTCCATAAAATCCGGGTGTTCAATAAGTTCCCTCAGGACAACGGTTTCCCTGTGTTCATTAGGTACTTCAATACCAATTACGTCCTTTCCGGGTATCGGGGCAATAATCCTTATGCTAAGCGCGCTAAGTCCCATCGCAAGGTCATTTTCAAGTGATGCAATCTTGTTTATCTTTATTCCAGGTGCCGGTTTGTATTCAAACATGGTAATTACCGGGCCGGGCCTTATCTCTGTGATTTTCCCTGATACGCCAAAGTCCTTTAACTTGTCTTCTATAAGCCTTGCTTTTTTATAAACGGTCTCTTTATCTATCTTTATCCCGTCGTCTATCTTCGGATCGAGGAGGTCAACAGGCGGGAGCTTGAAATCTTTCTTTAGGGGAAGGTTTATGACCTTTTTCTCAAGCGCTGTCGGGGCTTCAACATTTTCAAAAACTATTTCCGGCCCCAGGTGGTCATCTTCCGAATCCATGTCCGGTACTTTAAGTTTTTCTTCAATAATAGCCGGCTCTTTAGGCGTGCTGCTTACTGAAACTCCAGTTTTTCGATTTTTCCTGTACCTGTAGTGATCGGCTAATTGCATGACTGAGTTTTTTATAAGTTTATATGCTGATTTAATAATGCTGTACGTAATCTCGGCCCCATAAATCAGGGAGTACTTCAGGAACTTGAATACCTGGTTAATTTTGACTTCTGTTATTAATATTAAACTAAGGAGCAGAATAATTGTTACGATAATATAGGAACCGACAGTCCCGGCAAAGAAGTCCCTGGCAAATGAAGAAAGTACAACCCCTATCCAGCCGGCGGACGGGTCATAACCCATAAGTTCATTCTTAAATATAAGTCCAAGCAGAGTTGTAAGTGAAAAGAGGAATAAAAAACCGGAAAAAGCTTTTCTGTATACTTTAAGACCGAGATTGTTGGTAAACACCACGTAAGATGTATAAAACATCACGATGGGAATAAAGAATGATGTTATGCCAAAGGAGTTAGCCAGGATACCCGATATAAACACTCCGATTGAGCCCATAGTGTTTTGAATATCGTAACCGGAGCTTTCACTGTAAAAGAGCAGGCTGAGGAAGGAAAACAGCCCGATTGTGAATAAAACAGCCGCAAGTATCTCATTTGTGAGAGTGTCGTTGCTGTCGGCATAAGCAATTTTTTTTCGTCTGGCCATCTTAGTGAACTAATTATACAATAAAAAATAGTTAAACTAAAGGTTTAAATATTTTTATTAATATACTATAAAAATTAAGAAGTTTAAGCAAAAGGGTGTATAAATATCAGAATGTATTTGCGGCTTTAATAGCAAGTTCTATTGAATAAAGCGGGAACAGTCCGAACAGAAGTGTGCCTATGGAAAGAATGACTATAGTCATTACCGATATTGGCTTGTATGGTTCAAATGTCTGCTGCTCTTTATGCATAAACGCATAGACAAGTACTTTTAGATAATAATAGGCAGAAATCACACTGTTTATAATGCCGATTACTGCAAGCAGGTAAAGCTGGGCCTCAACCGCGGAAAGAAATATCCTGTACTTGGCAAAAAAGCCTATCGTTGGCGGGATACCGGCAAGTGAAAACATAAATATCGCAAGGCAGATAGCGGTATAAGGTTTCCTTTCCCAAAGCCCGGAGATCTGTTCGTAATCATTAAAAGACCTGTTTTCCCTGCTTAAGTAGCAAAGTATGGCAAAGGCGCCCATATTCATTAATGTATAGGCATAAAGGTAATAAAGTACTCCCGAAAGGGCATTAGATTCGCCGTTTAGCTGGGCAATAATCCCTATAAGCGCATAACCGGCGTGGGCAATACTCGAGTAAGCAAGCATTCTTTTAATGCTTCTTTGTGTAATTGCCGAGATATTCCCGATTGTCATGGTAAGGACTGATACAATCAGAAGTGCAGTGCTGATACCATGATGTGTGGCATTTACACCCTCGAAGAGAAACCTTAGAAGTATTGCAAATCCGGCGGCTTTTACCGCAACGGACATGAACGCGGTTACAGGTGTTGGTGCCCCTTCGTAAATGTCGGGGACCCACTGGTGAAGCGGCGCCGCACCAATCTTAAATAAAAAACCGGTCAGCACCATGACTGCACCTGTCACGTAAAGGACATTGGTGTAATCAAACGCTGAAACTATATCAGCAAAGTATATTGACCCGGTTGCCCCGTAAAGCAGGGCTATCCCGAATAAAAGTATTGCCGAGGAGAACCCGCCGAGCACCAGGTATTTAATCCCGGATTCGGTTGACTGAATGGACCTTTTGTTAAAACCGCTGAGTATATAGACGGCAATTGACATTATTTCAAACCCGATAAAAAGAGACATGAACTCTTTAGCGGACGCAATAAACATCATGCCTGAGGTAGAAAGAAGTATTAATGCAAAGTATTCACTCATATTTTCATTATCGTCCATATATTCCCTGGAGATAAGGACCGTAAACAAAGCACCGATTAAAAAGATAGAGTTAAAGTAGGCGGAGAATACATCAAGCGAGAGTGATCCTGAAAATGCGGCGGAGGGGTCTGAAAAACGGCCCAGGTTAAGCACAAATACAAGGCAAATGCAAAGTAATGAAATAAAAAAACTGTAGGAGCCGATGCTCTCTTTCTTTATTGTCCCGACCAGAATAATAACAAGAGCCGTTACGACTAGTACCAGCTCGGGGATTATAGATAAGGTACTTGATAATAGACTGCTCAGTTCCATTTTTTCACCATCAAAATCCGATCCTGTTAAATAAAATCCTGTAGTATGTTTAAGTGATATCCAAAGTCAAGCATGGTTGTTATTAAGGCGTTATTTCAAACTCTCTTTGTTCAAACTGGAAATTGTCTTCATTAATGTACCAAATTTTTGCATCGTTAAATTTTCCTTCATTTATTGAATAAATAATATAGCCCCAAAAAGGTGAGGCGACCTGCCTGTCAGTCTCGGATGGTTTTGACGGGTGGTCCGGGTGTGAATGATATATGCCAAGTATTTCAAGCCCGTTTTCCCTCGCCCATTCATCTGCTTCCATATAGGACTTCGGGTCAAGTTCAAACCTGTCCCGCAGCCTTTCCTTATCCAGCTTATTTGAGTTTTTAAACTCTGTCTCTACATTGTCTTCGGCAATCAGGTTTTTACATTCCCTGTAGTGAGAGATTTCGTCGCCGGCACCTATCATAACACCGCATACTTCATAAGGGTATCCTGATTCACAGTGTTTTATCATACCGTCGTATGCTTCACGGCTTATTTTTACCACCATATCCCCTCGCTGAGGTATCTGAATCCGCTGTCAGGCAGCACTGTTACAATTACGCCGTGGTCGAGTTTTTTAGCAACTTCGTATACAGCCTGGATCGCGGCACCGCTAGAATGCCCTACAAAAAGCCCTTTTTTGTCCATTAAATATTTCATCATGTCATAAGATTCTTCGGTCCCAATCCCCATAATTTCATCCGGGAAAGACTCGTTGAAAATTCCTGGCTGGATTGAAGAGGGCATATGCTTGAGGCCTTCAAGCCCGTGCAGTGATTCCGCAGGCTGCATGGCAATTACTTTTATATCTTTCCTGAATTCCTTTAGCCTTGCGCCTGTGCCCATAACTGTCCCGCTTGTACCCATGCCGGCAATAAAGTGCGTAATTTTTTTGTCAGTCTGCTCCCATATTTCGGGAGCCGTAGTCTCATAATGGGCCATGGGGTTTGAGCAGTTGTTGTACTGGTCGGGCATAAAGTACTTATCGGGGTTTTCTTCCTTTAATTTACGTGCCAGCAGGATCGCACCGTCTGAACCTTCCAGCGGGTCAGAGTTAATTACCTTTGCCCCATAGGCCTCAAGTACTTTTTTCCTTTCAAAATTTATGTTTTCAGGCGTAACAAGTTCTACCCGGTAGCCGAGTGTTGTCCCGATCATTGCATAAGCAATTGCGGTATTACCCGAGGAAGAATCCATTATAATTTTATCTTTTGTAAGCTCGCCCGACGCAATCCCGTCCTTTATCATCTTTAATGCGGGCCTGTCTTTTACGGACCCCCCGGGATTAAACCATTCTGCCTTGGCATACATTTCCACACCGGGGCTGATATCGTCATAGATATCGCTAAATGATATAAGAGGCGTGTTGCCTATTAATTCAAGCAAGCTTTTAATATTCCTGGTTTTTTTCACTTTTTTAGCCGAAAAAGAAAAACTGGTTTATGAACGCTGAATAAGAATCTTGTAAAAAGTTTCCTCTCTATGGATATCCAGTACCTTATGGCCCTCCTGTTCAACACTTTTAGGGAGATTAGCCAGGGGCTCACCTTCTCTAAGGGTTACTTCAAGGACCTGTCCTGTCTGCATTGTCTCAAGCTTAAGCTTTGTCTTCACAAATGTCATGGGACAAATTTCCTTAGTAATATCAATTGATTTGTCGGGTTTTAAATCAGTCATAATTATTTCCCCACGTTCAAAACTTAGGGATTAAGTTACCACAGTAAGTAATTGATAACAAACGAACCTAATTGGATTCAATCCAGGAAAAAACAGATTCAAAAATCAGCCTGCCGTCTGTACCACCGATCAGGTCTTCACAGGACCTTTCGGGGTGGGGCATCATTCCGATTACGTTGCCGGCCTCATTGCAGATACCCGCTATGTTGTGCACAGAGCCGTTGGGGTTTGAGAGGGGATTTGGTTCACCGTTTTCATCGCAATACCTGAACACTACCTGCGAACCATCTACAAGGGAATCAAGAGAACTGTCTTCAATAAAGTAATTACCCTCACCGTGCGCCACGGGAATCTTTATCACTTCGCCCTGTTTTATTGAGCAGGTAAAGGGTGTATTGGTGTTTTCAATGGTAAGATGGGTCCATTTACAGACAAACTTAAGGGAGTTGTTCTTTAGGAATGCACCCGGGAGAATGCCTGATTCGACAAGTATCTGAAAACCGTTGCATATGCCTATCACCGGTTTCCCGCTGTCAGCAAATGTCTTTACCGGTTCCATAACCGGTGAAAACCTGGCAATGGAGCCTGTCCTGAGGTAGTCGCCATAGGAAAAACCGCCCGGTATTACAATGCAGTCAAAACCGGAAATGTCCTGTTCCTCGTGCCAGACATATTCGCAGTCGTAGGAAAGTATGTTTTTCAGGGCGTTATAACAGTCGTAGTCACAGTTGGAGCCGGGAAAAACAATTACCCCGAATTTAGGCATTATCTTCCTCTGAAATATTTATGGAGTAGTCTTCAATTACGGTATTAGCAAGCAGCTTGTTGCACATTTCGGTCACTGACTTTCTGACTTTCTCTTCAGACTCTTCCTCGATGCTAAGCTCGATAAGTTTGCCGATACGGGTGTTTTGTACCTCTTCATAGCCGAGGTTGTGTAGTGCAGATGAGACTGCTTTACCCTGGGGGTCGAGTACAAGCGGTTTTAGTTTTACTTCAACTTTTACAAAATATTTATTCATGGACCGTTGTGAGAATTCGGATGTGGAATGATCTTACCTGTTTGATTTTAGTATTCCAATCAGCCTCTCAAGCTCTTCACCCGAGTAGTATTCAATTTCAATTTTACCTTTCCCCGAAAGGCCGTTTATTTTAACTTTAGTGCCAAGGCTTTTTTTCAGGTCATCGGCAATAGCCTCAAGGTACTGCCTGTCAGTGTTTTCAGGTTCCTGTTTCTTTACGGTGGTTTTTTTGCCGGGAACGGGCTTTACAAGTTTCTCGGTCTGTCTGACGGAAAGGCTGTTTGCGATTATGATATCCAGGTACTCATCAATGAGGCCCTCGTCTTCTATCGTGACAAGCGCCCTTGCGTGGCCGGCAGTGATAAGTCCGTCTATCAGTGCCTCCCTTGCCCTTCTTGTTAATTTGAGGAGCCTTAACTGGTTGGAGATAGTGGACCTGTCTTTGCCAATTTTCCTGGAAATTTCTTCGTGAGTGAGACTGAACTCATCTGCTAATTTCTGGTAAGCTTCTGCTTCTTCAATCGGGTTCAGGTCTTCTCTTTGAAGGTTTTCAATTAACGCTAGTTCCAGCACTTCATTGTCGTCAGCTTCTATTATTACCACGGGAAGGTTCTTCATCCCGGCAAGTTTTGAAGCGCGCCACCTGCGTTCCCCGGCAATTATTTCAAAATCACTTCCCGCTTTTCTTACCGTAAGGGGCTGAATCAACCCTTTTTCCCTGATTGATGCGGCAAGGTCTTTTATTGCCGAGTCTTCAAAATTTTTCCTTGGCTGCGACTTATTGGGTTTTATCCTATCAATCGGTATAAGGTTGTCCGGGGACTTCTCCGTAATTTTTTCTGAAGGGATTAATGCATCAAGGCCTTTACCAAGTCTGGATTTTTTCAAGTCGCAGGCCCTCCGTTATGGGACATGATTTCTTTTGCCAGGGTGAGGTAGTTGTCCGCGCCCGGGGATTTTACGTCATATATTATTAACGGTTTTCCAAAACTCGGCGCTTCCGCTAACTTTACGTTCCTGGTAATTACGGTCTCAAATACTTTTTCTTCAAAATAATTTTTAATTTCATTTGCAACGGAATGGCAGATATTGTTCCTTGTATCAAACATAGTCAGAAGATATCCCTCCACCTCGAGTCCGGGGTTTAACCTCTGCCTTATCAGCGAAAGTGTTCTCTGGAGCTGCCCGAGACCTTCAAGGGCGTAGTATTCACACTGGACCGGTACAAGCACAGAGTCAGCGGCGGTAAGGGCATTAACTGTGAGTATGCTGAGTGACGGCGGGCAGTCGATTAGAATGTAGTCATAACTGCTGTTAATACCTGACAGGACCTGCTTCAGGCGTGTCTCCCTGTCCTCCAGCTGGAGTAGTTCGATCTCCGCGCCGGTAAGGTCAGAATCAGATGGTGAAATATCTAAAAAGCCTTTTAAATTTTCTTCATGGACGGGTCTTATCGTTTTTTCTATATCCGTTTCACCAATTAGCGCGTGATAGATGTTAAGTTCTTCACTTTCCTTATCAATACCAAGTCCGCTTGAGGCATTACCCTGAGGGTCGAAGTCAATAACAAGAGTTTTCCTGTTTGCAACAGCAAGAGAGGCCGCAAGGTTGACAGTCGTAGTGGTTTTACCCACACCGCCTTTTTGATTTACAACACAAATAATTTTTGCCATTTCGGTTCTTAGAGAATAAACTTGCAATTAAAATGAGTCAATATAATGTTTATGAAAGTTCTATCAATGTTAATTTATCCATAAATAACACTGATAGAAAGTACCATTCTTAAACTCTATATTTTAATTTAATCAAATTGAACGACAGATTAAACACTATTATATCCAGTTTCTTTTTTCTAGGTTATTCGCCGGTGGCACCGGGGACAGCAGGCACACTTGGCGCAATACCCCTTTATTACCTCATGGTAACATACCTCGGAGGGGCCCAGTACCTTTTAACACTCGTTTTAATAACCGTGCTTGCGATTGCTGTCAGCTCGAATGCCGAAAAAATATACCAAAGAGAAGACCCCGGCGAGGTAGTAATAGACGAAGTTGTGGGTTTCCTTGTAACGATGGCATTTATAACACCTACGCTGCTGAATGTGGCCCTTGGGTTTTTTCTGTTCAGGGCCCTGGACATCCTGAAGCCGTTTCCCTGCAGGAGGCTTGAAAAGCTCCACGGAGGATATGGTATTGTTTTTGATGATGTAGCAGCGGGCGTCTGGGCAAACCTGCTTCTTGTTGCAATAGGTAATGTATTAATTAAATAATGATGATACAATGAAGAAGATTGAATTTATAACGACAGGAAATGAAATATTGTCCGGATTAACTGTTGATACAAACTTCAGCTGGGCCGCGGATAAATTTTCCACAAGCGGGATAATACCTTCATATCATGTTTCCGTTCTCGACGATAAGGAAGATATAACTGCTGCATTTAAAGAGGCGTCCGGAAGGTCTTCGTTTATTATTGTTACCGGAGGGCTTGGCCCGACTGATGATGACCTTACGGCAGAAACTGCCGCCGAATTTTTTGGGGTCCCCCTTGCATTTGATGAATCCAGCTACAGCGAGCTTGAGGAGAAACTAAAGAACAGGGGAAGAAAAATACTTGATGTACATAAGAAACAGACAATGTTTCCTGCCGGGTCAGAAATTATAAAGAACGGTACCGGCACTTCAAACGGTTTTAAATTCACGGTCAGTGACTGTTCCTTTTATTTTCTCCCTGGTGTCCCAGGGGAGTTTAAGGCAATGATAGAGTCATTTGTGCTGCCCGATATCCTGAAGTGCTCTGAGACCGGCAGCCATGTAATACAAAAAGTTATTAAAACTATCGGCCTCGGCGAATCAGAGGTAGCGGTAAAGCTTAAGGACCTCAAAATTGAAGATGCTGATTTCAGCTATAGAATAAAATATCCCGAAATCCACCTAAAACTGGTTGCAAGAAGCAGCTCCGGCGTCGAAGCAGAAAATATAATAAACAGACATACAAAAGAAATAAGTAATTTGCTTGGAAACAGTATTTTTACAGAAGCTGATAAATCCATTGAAGAAGTCGTTGCAGAATTGCTGATAGAAAATAACCTTACAGTCTCCACGGCCGAGTCCTGCACGGGCGGGCTGCTCGGGAATCTGCTTACAGATATACCGGGGAGTTCGGATTATTACTCAGGGGGAGTTGTTTCATATACCAATGAATCCAAAACCAGGCTGCTCGGGGTCGAGAAAAGCCTGTTTGAAGAGGTAGGTGCAGTAAGTGATGAAGTGGTGAGGCAGATGGCAGCCGGAATAAGGCAGTCAAGTTCATCGGATATTGGGGTAGGAATATCAGGTATTGCCGGCCCCGGGGGAGGGACGGAAGGAAAACCTGTCGGTACTGTTTATATTGGTGTCGATTACATCAATCATGTATATTCTTACAGATACAATTTTCACGGAACGAGAAAGGAAATAAAACTGGCGTCTGCCAAATATGCACTGGACATTATAAGAAACCTGATAATAAATAACCATAAAAACTGAGAGGTAGTCATGGCTAAAGAAAGCGCGGCAAAAAATAGTGAAACAAAGAAAAAGGACGAAAAAGAAAAGTCGATAGACCTTGCTATTTCTTCTATAGAAAAACAGTTTGGAAAAGGCTCAATAATGAGGCTTGGAGATGATAGTTCAATACCCAGCCTTTCAGTTGTATCCACCGGTTCACTTACAATGGATATTGCGCTCGGAGTAGGGGGACTGCCAAGGGGAAGGATTATAGAAGTTTACGGGCCGGAATCTTCAGGTAAGACCACCATTGCACTTCATGCAGTGGCAGAATGCCAGAAGGCAGGAGGGATTGCGGCATTTGTTGACGCAGAGCATGCCCTTGACCCTGTCTACGCTAAAGCACTCGGGGTAAATACAGATGACCTTCTTATTTCGCAGCCTGATTTCGGCGAACAGGCCCTTGAGATCATAGATACGCTTGTAAGAAGCGGAGCAGTGGATATCGTGGTGCTGGATTCAGTTGCCGCGTTAACCCCCCGTGCGGAAATCGAAGGGGAAATGGGTGATTCACATGTTGGCCTGCAGGCAAGGTTAATGTCACAGGCTCTCAGGAAATTAACGGCCTCAGTAAGCAGGTCAAATACAATTGTTTTCTTTATTAACCAGACACGTATGAAAATAGGAGTACCGTCATATATGAACCCCGAAACGACCACCGGGGGTACGGCACTTAAGTTCTACTGCTCGGTAAGAATGGACATCCGGAGAATAGGATCTGTGAAAAACGGGGAAGATGTTATTGGCAACAGGACGCGTGTAAGGATGGTCAAAAACAAAGTTGCTCCTCCTTTCCGGGAAGCCGAGGTCGATATTATTTTTGGAAAAGGAATATCAAGACTAGGTGAAATAGTAGATTTGGGGTTAAAATATAATATATTGTCAAGAAGCGGGACCTGGTTCTCCTATGGAGAAGAGAGACTGGGCCAGGGAAGGGACAACTCGAAAAACTTCTTGATTGAAAATCCTGAAATAAGGAACGAAATTGTTTCCAAGATTTTAGAAGCAAGCGGTATACTAAATCAGGGGAAGCAGGAAGGGGAAAACGACAATGAGCAAGGACAAGATCAATCTTGACGAACTTTTAAAAGCTGCAATAAGGCTGGGTGCTTCGGATATTCACCTGAAAGTAAACAGGACACCTGTATTCAGGATCAACGGTAAACTTGTGCAGCTTAAAGAATCACCTACAATAACAGAGGAAAACAACAGGGAAATTGCCTACTCCATAATGAATGAATGGCAGACCCAAAAGTTTGAAGAAAACCTGGAAATGGATTTGGCCCACAGCATATCAGGCCTTTCACGTTTCAGGGTAAACATTTTTCAGCAGCGCGGGACACTTTCTATCGCCATCAGGGCCATCCCTTATGAAATACTTGGATTTGATGCCCTCAATCTTCCGCCGGTAATTAAATCAATTGCTGAAGAGGAAAGGGGCCTTGTTATTGTTACCGGTACAACCGGTAGCGGTAAGTCAACCACACTTGCATCAATCGTGGACTATATAAACAGTACAAAGGCAGGCATATTATCACAATCGAAGACCCGATTGAATATACACAGAACGATAAACTAAGTTATATAAACCAAAGAGAGATTGGTATTGATACACGCAACTTTAAGAATGCACTCAGGGCATCACTCAGGGAGGACCCGGACGTGATACTCGTGGGTGAAATGAGGGACCTTGAAACCATGGAGATCTGCATGTCCGCAGCTGAAACAGGACACCTTGTTTTTACAACACTCCATACACTTGATGCACAGGAAACAATTAACCGTATTTTAACGGTATTCCCCGTGCACCAGCACAACCAGGTCCGTTACCAGCTTGCCCAGGTGCTTAAGGCAATCCTTTCACAGAGACTGATGCCGAGGGCTGACGTAGAGGGCAGGGTGCCGGCCGTGGAAGTACTGCTCGGAACATCCAGGGTCAGAGACCTTATCGCAACACCTGAAAGAACAAAGGAAATTACGCAGGCCATAGCCGAAGGTAACCTCCATTACGGTATGCAGACATTTGACCAGTGCCTGTTTGACCTATACGGAAAAGGTATGATTACCTATGACGAGGCAATGAGGCAGGCCACAAATAAAGACGACCTTGCACTCAGAATACAGGGTGTTACAACCGGTTCTGTTACTCTTGATATGAATGAATATGAGCAAAGAACCAATTAAGCCGTCTGTCTGAATCCCACAACTATGCTAATAATCGGACTGGATACCACTTCCCAATCGGGAAGTGTGTCCCTAATTAATGAAGATAAGGTACTCGGAGAGTGCCTCTTTAATGTCGGGCCAAGACATTCAGAGAATGTTGTGTCATCTCTCGATTGGTTGATCAAAACATTAAATATTCAAAAGAAGGATATTGAAGCCGTGGCTGTTTCCGTCGGACCCGGGTCATTCACTTCGGTAAGGGTAGGGGTAACTATTGCTAAGAGCCTTGCTTATTCGATGAAAATAAAAATTGTCGGTGTCTCCTCGCTTGAAGTGCTGGCAATGAATATCCCCCTCACAGATAAACATATATGCGCACTGCTCGATGCAAAAAGAGACGAGGTGTATTCAGCAGTATTTAAGTATAGCGGTGGTGCCCTGACAGCAATAAGGGGCGAAAAGGCGGAGCCGGTGGGAGACCTTTTAAAGGACATTAACGAGGCGACTGTTTTTGTCGGTGACGGTTCTGTTATCTATAAAGAGGAGCTTAGCGGTAATGTAAATTCATTCTTTGTTTCGGATTCTTTTAATATAGTCCGTTCATCAAACTGCGCACTGCTTGGCTCAATTAAATTACGCAGCGGAAATGCTGGTGATGTTATGGGGCTGGTCCCCAATTATCTAAGAAATACCGATGTTGAATAAAAGCAGATAAACTTATTTTAACAATTATTTAATGTCGATTGAAAAAATTAATAATATATATATCATATATCGTTTTGCATTAAAATAATTACTGCCCCAAAAGCAGTAAAATCATAGATTTTAGGGAGACTCATAATGGCTAAGATGTTAGGCGCTGAAATGTTTTTTGAAACACTCATTCACGAGGGTGTTGATGTGGTCTTTGGACTGCCAGGCGGCTACGTACTTAAAGTCTATGATGTAATGAGGCAGTATGAAGACAGGCTTACTCACGTACTTGCAAGGCACGAACAGGCCGCGACACACATGGCCGACGGATATGCAAGGGTTTCCGGAAAACCCGGCGTTGTACTCTGCACGTCAGGGCCGGCAGCCACAAACACCGTAACCGGTATTGCTACTGCACAGATGGATTCCTCCCCGATAGTTATTTTTACCGGGCAGGTACCTACGCAGTATCTTGGCAGTGACGCTTTCCAGGAGGCTGACCATATTGGTATTACAATGCCGTGTACAAAGCATAACTTCCTTGTAAGAAAGACTGCTGACCTTCCGCGCACAATGCTTGAGGCATTTCATATTGCAACTACCGGAAGGCCAAGCCCCGTACTTGTTGATATGCCGAAGGACGTACTGATAGGTGAAGATACACTTAAGATCCCTAAAGATATAAACATAAGGGGTTATAAGCCCAAGATTAAAGGTGATGCGGCAAAAATCAGGAAAGCCGTAAGTATGATACAGAAGGCCAAGAAGCCAATGATATTCTGCGGCGGCGGAGTTATCTGCGCAAATGCCGAAAAGGAACTAAGAAAATTTATAAAAAGGTTCCAGATACCAGTATGTTCCACACTGATGGGACTGGGTGCTGTAGACCCGTCCGATCCAATGTATGTAAATTTCCTGGGAATGCACGGCTCTTATGCAGCTAACATGACAGTGCATGAATCAGACCTCGTAATTGCAATAGGTGCAAGGTTCGATGACCGTGCAACCGGCGGTAAGTTTGATGAGTTTGCCCCGAATGCAAAGATCATTCATATTGATATTGACCCTGCTACTATAGACAAGAATATTACGGTCCACTGTGATATTATCGGAGATGCGAAAGAAGTGCTTAATCAGCTGATGGACGCTTTACCTGCCAAGCTGAAAGCTGACAGGAAACCGTGGCTTTCTGAAATTAAATCATGGCAGAAGAAACATCCACTTGAGCCTAATCAGCATAAAAGGAATAAAATTTCAACTACATGTACTATTGATACACTTTCAAAAATGACAAACGGTGAGGCCATTATATGTTCCGATGTGGGACAGCACCAGATGTGGCTGGCACAGTTTTATAAATTCAAACAGCCAAGGCAATGGATCAATTCCGGAGGGCTTGGAACAATGGGGTTTGGTTTTCCTGCAGCAATGGGGGCAAAATTTGCCGCTCCTGACAAACAGGTAATTGCAGTTTGCGGTGACGGGAGCTTCCAGATGAATTTCCAGGAACTGGCAACTGCTGTTGAGAACAGGATGGATTTAAAGATTGTACTATTTAATAATAACCACCACGGTATGGTGAGGCAGTGGCAGACAATGTTTTTTGACAGTAACTATGCCTCATCGAAGTTTGACGTACTTCCAGATTTCAAGATGCTGGCCGAGTGCTTTGGCGCTAAGGGCCTGAGGGCAACAAAACCAGAGCAGGTAGAGGCAACTCTGAAAGAAGGTCTTAACACTAAAGGTGTTGTACTTATGGAGATAGTTGCGGACCCTGAAGAAATGGTCTATCCGATGATAACACCGGGCGGCGCAATGAACGATATGATTCTTCAGCCGGTTGACGTGACCTGATAAATACATTTATTTCTGTTCTATTAGATACGGAGGAAAATAATTAATTGAGACATACTATATCTATATTTGTTGATAACGAATCGGGAGTACTTTCCAGGATTGCGGGACTTTTCAGTGCCCGCGGATTTAACATTGAAAGCCTGAATGTTGCCCCGACCGAAGACCCCGAAACATCGAGGATAACATTAGTGACAAGCGGGGACGATTTCATAATCCAGCAGATAATTAAGCGTTTTAACAATATGGTAAACGTGATCAGGGTCACGGACCTTTCTGATGCCAACAGGGTTGAGAGGGAGATGGCGCTGATAAAAATTAAAACTACTGAAAAGAACCGTGCGGAGATACTTCGCATTGTTGATATATTCCGTGCAAAGGTAGTTGATACGAGCCTTAAAAGCTACACTATTGAGATAACCGGCGATATTGAAAAAGTAGGCGGCTTTATAGAACTGCTGAAACCATTCGGTATAAAAGAGATAGCAAGGACAGGTACAGTTGCTATGATAAGAGAAAATAAAATTAAAGCCAAATAAGGAGGTTTTTTATGAAGGTTTATTATGATAAGGATGTGAAAATTTCCAAAATCAAGAAGAAGAAAATTTCTATTATCGGTTATGGAAGCCAGGGACATGCTCATGCCCAGAACTTAAGAGACAGCGGACTAAACGTTACAGTTGCGGACATCAAGGACAGCCCTAACTGGAAAAAAGCCAAGCAGGCAAAGTTTAAAGTAAGCAGCGTTGCTGATGCAGTAAAATCAGGTGACATAATAGTTATCCTCGCTCCTGACACTTACCAGGCCGCAATTTATCACGAACATATTGAGAAAAATCTTTCTGCAGGAAATGCGATAATGTTTAGCCATGGTTTTAATATCCACTACGGGCAGATCAAACCGCCTGCGAATGTTGATGTGTTTATGGTTGCCCCTAAAGCACCGGGACACACCGTAAGGGACCAGTATATTGATGGTGCAGGAGTCCCGGGACTTGTTGCAGTCCACCAAAACCCTTCAGGTAATGCAAAAGACCTTGCCCTTGCATATGCAGGAGCTATCGGATGCGCCAAGGCGGGTGTTATTGAGACAACTTTTAAAGATGAAACAGAGACAGACCTATTCGGAGAGCAGGCAGTACTTTGTGGAGGCGTAACGGCACTTATCCAGGCCGGGTTTGAAACACTTGTAGAAGCCGGTTATCCGCCGGAGATGGCATATTTCGAATGCTGCCACGAAGTGAAGCTGATCGTAGACCTTATTTATGAAGGCGGTATTACAAATATGAGATATTCTATCAGTGATACAGCTGAATATGGTGACCTTACAAGAGGGCCAAGGCTCATTAACGATTCGGTCAAGCAGGAGATGAAGGAAATTATTAAAGAGATCCAGACAGGTGAGTTTGCAAGGGAGTGGATTCTCGAAAATACAGCCGGAAGGCCTGTTTACAATGCCCTTCTCAGGCAGGGACAGGAGCATCCTATCGAGGAAGTTGGTACTAAACTCCGCGGTATGATGAGTTCACTATTTAAGAAAAAGCTGGTAGACAAAGCTAAAAACTAATGCTGAAAAACATTGCTAAGATATCACCCGAGGGACTGCCTTTAATTATTTTATCGGCTGCCCTTGGATGGTTGTTGGCACTTATTGGATTTACCACACTGTCAGTTCTTACACTGATTCTTACTTTTTGCCTGTTATTTTTTTTCCGTGACCCTGAAAGAGATATAACATCTGATCCCGATGCGGTTATTTCACCGGCAGACGGAACAATTCTAAGTATTAAAAATGTTGATGAAACTGAATTCCTGAATAAAAACTGTGTTAAAATCAGTATATTTTTATCAGTGCTTAATGTGCATGTTAACAGGTTTCCCGTTTCTGCTAAAGTTTTGGCAACAAAATACCAGCCGGGGAAGTTTAACTTAGCATACGATGCAGACGGCAGTGAAGAGAATGAAAAATTAACAACTTTTGTACAATTAGATAGTGGTGTTAAACTTCTTTTTTCACAGGTAGCCGGATTTCTTGCTAGAAGGATCGTTTCAAAAGCAGATGTTGGAGACTACTTTACGCAGGGAGAACGGTTCGGGATTATCAAGTTCGGGTCCAGGATGGATATTTATCTGCCGGAAAAAGCGGTACTTGAAGTAGATATTGGGGACAAAGTAACTGCAGGAGAGACAATTCTCGCATGGTTAATAGAAAAAAATTAAGAAGAGACAATATTAAGAAAGAGGTACTTATACCTCTATTGCCTAATATAATTACCACCGGGAGCCTTACACTCGGGCTGGCTTCAATTATGAAGTCACTCCAGATACTGGCACTAAAGGTGCAGTCATCGGCCCCCGCGGAAGAAATTAACGACAAGTTCTGGTGGGCAGCTGCTTTAATAGGTTTTGCAATAATTCTTGATATGCTTGACGGCAGGGTCGCCCGTGCACTCGGCTCGGAGAGCAGGTTTGGCATTTCTTATGATTCACTCTCTGACCTTGTTTCATTCGGCGTGGCGCCGGGCGTTTTAATTTACGTCTGGGCTTTAATGGGATCAGGTAAACTGGGACTTATGGCACTGCTTTTTTACGTGGTCTGCGTTGCCCTCAGGCTGGCAAGGTTTAATATCCAGGCAGAAGATGTCGAAAAGTACAGTTTTACAGGGCTTCCAAGCCCCATGGCCGCGGGGCTGCTGTTTGCTCCCGTGATGCTTCTTTCAGAATTTAATATTTTTCCAACAAAGGAAGTCGTCTGGTTTTACCTCTTTATTTCACCATTTATAGGAATTATTATGGTGAGTGATATTCCATATAACAAGTTTTCAAATCTTACCAGGAGGGGACAGTTTAATATCCTGGTTATTGCGGCAATCCTTATATCAGCGATAATTACCAATCCCTCAATAATGGTAACTCTTTTTGTATACATATATTTTATTATTGGTTTGGCAACATATGCGGTTAGGCAGTTTAAAAATAAAAAGTCCGTTGGTGAAAGTACCTCGGAATTTGCTACCCCAGAAAAATAAATCTCAGGAAGTCTGATTTTCTATGAATAATAAATGGTTCTTTATAATTGCTTTATCTTTTTTGTATTTAATAACTAACTTGGAGATATCTATGGCCACTCAAATGGTGAAAACTGATCAGGATATAAATAAATTTGTACTGGATAACGGCCTTACCGTGATACTTGATCAGAATAATTCTTCCCCTGTTACAGCTATTAACGTATGGGTAAAGACAGGCAGCGCATGTGAACAGGAGGGTGAATACGGACTTGCCCATGTCCATGAACACATGCTGTTTAAAGGTACAAAAAAAAGGGCAGTAGGTGAGATAGCAAAGACAATTGAAGCCGGGGGAGGTGATATAAATGCATTTACCTCGTTTGATGAGACTGTTTATTTTGTTGTGAGTGCGAGCAGGTTTTTAAACACCGCGCTTGATATTCTTGCCGACGCAATGCAGAACTCCACTTTTGACCCTGCAGAGCTTGAGAAAGAACTCGAGGTCGTCCTGGAAGAAATAAGAAGAGGCGAAGACAGCCCTTCAAGAGTACTTAGCCAGAAAATGTTTGCCACTGCATATGATGTTCATTCGTACAAGAGGCCCGTGATTGGGACAGATGAGAGTGTTAAATCATTTACCCGGGAGAAAATACTTAACTTTTACAACAAATGGTACACACCTCAGAATATGGTACTTGTTGTTGTCGGGGATTTTGAAACTAAAAAACTCATACCACAGATAAAGAAGACATTTGGCAAGCTTGAAAGAAGAGAGATAAATGAGTGCGTTATTCCCGAAGAGCCCAGGCAGAAAAAAATAAAGACATTTGTAATTGATAAGGACGTAAACGAAGCTTATTTTACAATGGCATTTCATGTCTCTGATGCCCGGAGTGAAGATACCCCTGCGCTTGACGTTATCTCAAATATCCTGGGAAGCGGGGAAAGCTCGAGACTTTTCAGAAAGGTCAAGGAAGAAGACGGCCTCGTGAATTCAATTTATTCCTATGCTTTTACACCTAAATATGACGGCCTGTTTGCCGTAGGCGGAACCATGCCGCCCGGAAATGTGGATAAGGCTTATAAAGAAATAATAAAACAGATATATGAGCTTAAATACAAACCTGTCAGTAAGGAAGAGATTAACAAGGCTATTGTAAATATTGAAAGTGATGCAGTCTATTCAAAAGAAACAATGCAGGGCCAGGCCCAGAAACTTGGCTTTTTTGAAGTTGAAGCCAATGATTACAGGTATGAAGAAGAATACCTCAGGAAGGTAAAAAACGTGACTGCTGATGATATTATGGAAATTGCCTCCAGGTATTTCGTGGACAGTAATATCACGGCCGGTGTGCTTGTCCCAAGTGACGGGAAAACAATTACAGCTGCCGGTCTTAAAAAAACCATACTAAAAGAATCCGGTGCTGTTGATAAAGAATTTACAAAGAAAATAAAAAGTAAAAAAAGCGAAGTAACAAAGACAGTATTAAAGAACGGTATCAGAGTAATTATAAAGGAAAACCATGCTGTACCTTTATTTGCAGCCCGCGCGGTATTTTTAGGAGGCGTCAGGTACGAGGACGATACTACCAACGGAATATCGAACTTTCTATCGCAGATGTTCACCAGGGGCACAAGCAACCGCACCTCGGAAGAGATAGCCGTGGAAATTGAATCAATTGCAGGAGAGATAGACGGATTCTCGGGGCGTAACAGTCTAGGAGTTACCGTGGAGGCACTTAGCGAAAACATTGAACCGGCTATGGAGATATTTGCCGATGTAATATTAAATCCCGTATTCCCGGAAGAGGAAATAGAAAGGGCGCGCAGGGAAGTGCTTTCGGATATCAACAAGGAAAACGACAACCTGCTCAGAAAAAACATAAACCTGTTTCTCAAAACGCTTTATAATGAGCATCCCTACAGGTTTAATGTCCTCGGTAGTTCTGAGAATGTAGAAACTTTTAATAAAAAGAACCTCGATGTCTTTTACAGGAAGGTTGTAGACCCCCGCAATATGGTTATCTCCGTAGTTGGGGACATAGATACAGACCAGGTACTTGAGATTGTTGAAAGGGAGTTTGGAAGTATTCAAAAATCGGCATTCGCAGAGTTAAAAATTAAGAGTGAAGCAAGGCCAAAAAATGTAAGGGAAGAAATCCTTTTTGAAAAAGATAAAAACCAGACACATATTATTCTTGGTTTCCAGGGCCCTACTTTATACGATAAAAATTACTACGCATTTGAGGTCCTTAATACTATACTTGCAGGCCAGGGAGGAAGGCTGTTTCTTGAACTCCGTGACAAAAAAAGCCTGGCTTACACCGTTACTTCATTTCTATCGCCGGGAATTGAGCATGGTTTCTTCGGTATCTATATTGGTACTGCCCCGGGTAAGGAGGAAGAAGCAATTGAAGGAATTAAAAACGAAATAACAAAGCTTCTTAAAAACGGTATAACAAATGATGAGCTTAAGAGGGCCAAAAACTACCTCGTCGGCAACTTTGAGATAGGACTTCAGCAAAACACTTCCCAGGCAGCAAAGATGGCTTTTGATGAAATTTATGGTTTAGGATGGGACGGATATAAGACCTATTCTGATAAAATATTTGCCGTTACGAAAGAAGATGTGGTGGATGTTTCCAAAAAGTTTATCGATCTTGAGAAATACACACTCGCCATTGTGAAGAATGAAGAATAGTTAATAGTTGTAATTAGATTTAAACTCTAAATTACCTGAATTATTATATTCTGTTTTATACTTTATAGAATACTTTAGGTATTTTACCTACATCTATACCTTCCCAAATTTATAAAAATATGACGATTTTCAGCAAAAGTATATTTTTCTGACAAAAATTGTTATATATTTTGGAGTGAAAATACTATATATTATTTACCAGTATTTAAATTATCTAATAATTATGAATACTTAGATTAAATAGCAGGTTTTTGGCACTATTATTGCGAATATTAAGATAAAAAATGTTCAACTAGAAGATATGTCAAAGATACTATTAATTGAAAACGAAGATTTTCTCCGGAAGCTGTATTCAGAGTTTCTCTCAATGAGTAAATACGAAGTCGTAACTGCCGAGAACGGTAAAGACGGGTTTGCAAAACTTGATTCTTTTAGTCCGGACTTAATTATCCTGGATATCAAGATGCCGGTAATGGACGGCCCTGAATTCCTTAAAAACATAAAAAGTAATATGAAATTAAGGGACATTCCCATTGTTATCCTTACCGCTGTATCAGAATATGTATATATAAAAGAGTGTCTTGAGCTTGGTGCAAATGATTATGTTGAAAAAACAACGCACCCCGTGGACCTTTTAAAAAAGGTGGAACATCTTCTAAGTGAAGAGGATGAACCTGAAATCAAAACAGAATCCGCCCAAAATGAAGTCAGATATGATGTAGAAAAGATCTGATTGCAGCAAATAAGCCGTAATCCTGAACCTTTATTCTTTAATCCCTTAAAAACCCCCTTTTGGCATAAAAATTGTAACAATAATTAACTGTTACAGGTTAATAACTTTAGGTAATTATTGGATTAGGAAATGAAGAAGATTTTTTTAATAGACAACTCAGATTCAATTGCAGATTTCTACAGGGATTTTCTCGGACTCAAAGGGTATAAAATTGCCGTATCTGTTAATGTGAAAGATTTTTCAGAAAGATTAGATTCCTTTGACCCTGACCTTGTGATCTTTGATACCGATATGCCGAGGTCAGAGTCATATAAATTTTCTTTGCTTAAATCCTCGAATACCCGCCTTATTTCCAAACCGGCACTTTTATTAACAGGGTTTGTTAACGAAGCTAAAATTAAAGATTTTGAAGACATGGAGAATTACGAGTTTATTGATAAAAGCAGTACTAACAGCCAAATCCTGAGAAGGATAGAAAGTTTACTGCAGTACACCCATCCTGAGTCAAATGGATTCTATAGTTCCCGGGGTCTGGCGGAAGTACCGGGTCTTAGCAGTTAAGTATTTTAATATCTCGTACAGACCTTGATCTGTTTGTGGTTTGCATGCCCTGATTTCATTATCCCGTTAACGTGGCTCCATTCATGTTTGAGAAGGGGGAGGCGTGTTTTCTTGTCAAAATCCTTCTTCGATACAAATATGGTGTTAAGAGAAGAATCATATTCACCGCTGCACCTGCCGCCGTGGTATTTGCATTCAAATTTTGAGTCTTTAAGTATTACCACTTTTACTTTTCTAATCTTATTTACTTTAGGGTCTTTTTTTAATTTTGTTTTTACGCACTTTGAATAAGCTGCCCATTTTTCATCAATGACCTGCCCCCAGAACTCTTCCGAGTGGTCTACACTCTTGGCTTTTGCATAAGGAATTTTATATTTGGGAGAATAGTATGCTTTTGTTTTGCTAAGGCTCTGTTTATTAATGTCCCTCGGGTCCATTACCCTGTATGCCTTGGATGCAGTGCCGCAGCCTGCAAGCAATACTGAAATTAAAAGAATTGGAATAAAGATAAAATTTTTCATTTATATTGTCCTGTTATGATGCTTTTGCCACCGGAAGTTCGTCCCAGTTTGTGGTATACCTGGGGCTTATCATGGACCTTTTCATTGCCCACGGTTTCTTAATACCGGAACTTGCGTATTTAATAGTGTCTCTTCCCCATGTCATATTGATTTCGTCGAGGGCATCCATAATATGCATATGCCCTGCAAGGTTCCTGCTTGTATAAAAGAGGTTTAGCTGGACTGCATTATCAGGGCATATCTCTGCAAGAATGACCCCTGCCTTTTTATACCTGTAGCCGGGTTTATAAAGATTATCCAGGAGAGTATGGGCCGTCCCTATAAAGTCAGGCGTGTAGCTCGTGGGCTCCGGAAGGTAGGTGCCCATTGATTTGTTGTACTGCGGGCCGTCCTTGTATTTGTTGGTCTTCAGAAATACCGATATATACCTTGCAACGCTGTTTTGCTGTCTCAGCTTCTCACCGGCCCTGCTCGCGTGCATGGAGATTGCTTCCCTGAGTTCATGCAGTTCAAACACGTCGTGGCCAAAGCTTCTTGAACGGAGTATTTCCTTTTTTTCAGGTTCTACGTCTTCTATTTCAATGCAGGAAGTACCTCTCAGCTCAAGCGCGGTCCTGTAGCCAACTACTGTCATACGTTTCCTGATAAAGGTGTCGGCCGTGTTTTTTAGCTCCAGTGCGGAGTATATGCCGTTGCTCTTAAGAAGCCTTGTGTATGCCCTTCCTATTCCCCATATGTCGCTTACATCTATTCTCGATAGTATTTCATCTCTTTTAGGATTGTTGTATATACTGAATACGCCGCCGAGTTCGGGCATCTTTTTGGCGACCCTGTTTGCTACCTTGGCAAGTGTCTTGGTCTCCCCGATTCCAACGCTTACCGGGATACCTGTCCATTTAAGTACGGTCCTTCGTATCTCTTCACCGTATTTTTGTAAATCCCTTCTTTCAAAACCCTTAAGGGAAAGAAAAGCTTCGTCAATGGAATAGATCTCTATATCGGGAGTGAACCTGTTAAGTACCGACATCACCCTTGCCGACATATCGGAGTAAAGGGTGTAATTGGAAGAAAAACATTTGATATCGTGAAGTATTACGTCTTTTGTGTGTTTGTGGATGGGCGCTCCCATTGGTATCCACTTTTTGGCCTCGGTTGAACGCGACACCGCGCAGCCGTCGTTGTTTGAAAGCACAACTACGGGCTTTCCTTCAAGCGAAGGGTCAAACACTCTTTCACATGAAACGTAAAAAGAGTTGCAGTCTACAAGGGCGTAAATCCGTGACATCTTCCAACCTCACCTAGAGTATTTAGTGCCGGAGTTTAGGATACCGAGATAAAACACTCAGGCAAATCGTTTTTCCATGAATTTACCACGTCGCTTACCCTGTAACTGTCCATCCTGTTAGAATCATAAGGCACTAAAAGTTCTTTAAGCTCCGCTTCATTACTCCCGGGGTCCAGCCATATCTGCCTGTTGCCTTCAGGCAGGATTACCGGCATGCGGTCATGAACGGGTTTCATGATTTCATTCTCAGTGGTAGTGATGATGGTAAAGGTATGGAGAGGTTTATCCCCTTTTTCCCAAAGGTCCCAAAGCCCTGCCATTGTAAATAGTTTCCTGTCTTTCATTATAAAGCGGTAGGGTATTTTGGTTTTTTTGTCAGGTTTTTGCCACTCATAAAAGCCGTCGGCAATTACCAGGCATCTTTGGGATTTAAATGGTTTCTTAAAACTTGGCTTTTCCGATATGGTCTCGGCGCGGGCATTTATCATCCTGTAGCCTGTTTTTGTGTCTTTTGACCATGAAGGGACAAGGCCCCATTTAAACATCCTGAGTTTGTGTTTTCCGCTGTCGTTTATTATTACGGGAGAAAGCTGGGAAGGGGCAATGTTATACCTTGGCTGAATTATGTCATCAAAGGGCTCATCGATAAATGTAAATTCATCGTAAAGCTCTTCGAGGTCTTTTGCCTGTGAGAATCTACCGCACATGTTAATGGTTTTTATTCTACCATTTTGAAGAACTTTAGTCAGATTAATATAGTATGATCAATATATCTGAATGATTTTTGAAATTGTTTATTTACAATAAGGAGTTAGGTTTATTTGTATGAGTACTAACGGTCATAAATGGAACCCCCGGGGTTATGATGAACATGCACATTACGTTTACAAGCTTGGAGAACCTCTGATTGCATTACTCTCTCCCATAGAAGGTGAGAAAATACTCGATCTTGGATGCGGGCACGGTGAACTGACGCAAAGGCTTTCAGAATTTGAATGTGAAGTACGGGGAATTGATGCAAGTGAGGAGATGGTGCATGCAGCAAAACAAAACGGTATAAACGCCGAAGTTATGAATGCCGAGGAACTGACATTTGATAATGAATTTGACGGGATCATTTCCAATGCCGCTATTCACTGGATGCACGATATCGAAAAAGTCATGGAAAGCTGCTACCGCTCGTTAAAGTTCGGGGGCAGGTTTGTGGGGGAGTTCGGAGGTGAAGAAAATGTGGGAAGAATCGTAACCGCTACTGAAAACTATTTTGAAGCACATCGCGAGCTGGGTGATTTTTCTGTCCCCTGGTATTTCCCCTCTGTAGAGGAATTCGGAGAAGAACTCGAGCACGCAGGTTTTTATACAGAGTATATAGAACTTATTGAGCGGCCAACCCCTTTGCCCACGGGAATTAAAGGGTGGATTTTAACATTTTTTCATGGACTAATGTCAGGGTTTACTGATAAACAAAAAGATGATTTTATAAATGAAGTATCGGAAATGCTAAAACCAGAACTTTATAACAGTGAAACCGGGTGGCATGCTGATTATGTAAGATTAAGATTTAAAGCATTAAAATAATGGCCCGGCCGGAGCCAGGCCGTTTGTCTTACTCGCCGTCAAGCAGGTATTTGTCGTATACTTCTTTAGCCCAGAACAGCTCTGTCCCGGATGCTACCAGTGCTACTTCCATTATTGCTTCTGCAATCTCTTCCTTGCTAAAACCTGCTGCCATAGCTTTCTTGATCCTGGAACCTGTACAGTGTGGACACCTTCCGTGTATTGCTACAGCCAGTGCAATCATTGCTTTTGATTTTTGGTCTAGTTTTCCTTCACCTTCGCATGCGTTATAAAATTCCCACCATCCTTTTGCCATTTCAGGTGCTTTTTCTTCAAACCATAATGCCATTTTAGGGCCTCCTAAGTTACAATGTATTATTTTGTTTGATGTACATTATATCATTTAGGTTCGGAGAATATAGTGATTATTTACGGTGAACACGACGAGAAAACCATAGGCCAGTTTGAATCTGTAATGAAAAGTGCCGAGAAAGGGGCATTAATGGCAGACGGACACATCGGGTATGTAATGCCTATAGGGGGTGTTACTGCGTATAGCAATGTCATAGCCCCTGCAGGAGTTGGTTATGATATCGCCTGCGGGAATATGGCGGTAAAACTGGATATTGAGACCGCCCAGATTTTTGATAAACTGCCCGATACCCTCGACTGGATACAGGATAATATCTCTTTCGGGATAGGAAGGACAAACAAGGAACAGGTAGAACACGAATTATTTGATGACCGTGAAGCATGGCTTGCCTATGATAAAAAACACCGTGACGAGCTGCACAAACTTGCAAGGAACCAGCTGGGGACAGTCGGAAGCGGAAACCATTACGTGGACATATTTGAAGATGAAGAAGAAAACATATGGATTGGTGTCCATTTTGGAAGCCGCGGCCTTGGCCACAGGACCGCTACCGGTTTTATGAACCTGGCTGTAACCGGTAAATGGGAAAGAAAGACCGGTGAAAGGGAAGTCCTGCTTGATATTAAATCTGACCTCGGTGAACGTTATTATCTGGCTATGAAACTTGCCGGAAGGTACGCGTATGCAGGAAGGGAGTGGGTAGTTAATAAAATCGTAGAATACCTTGAAGCCGGAGTACTGGATACAGTCCATAATCACCACAACTACGCATGGGAAGAAAAACACGGGAAAGAGAAATATATAGTCGTTAGAAAGGGTGCAACTCCTGCTTTTCCGGGCCAGAGGGGCTTTGTGGGCGGCAGTATGGGCGATAATGCGGTAATTATAGAAGGAATAGATTCAGATGAAAGTAAAGACACTCTTTTTTCAACGGTGCACGGCGCCGGAAGGGTGATGGGCAGGCGCGAAGCAAAAGGAAAGTTTAAAAAGAAAAGAATGCCTGATACGGGCAGGTGGCATGAGGAAGTTGTTAAGGAGGGGAAAGTCACATGGCAGATGATGGAAGACTGGCTGACTAAGAAAAAAGTAATGCTAAGGGGAGGGGGCAGGGACGAGTCACCCCATGTCTACCGCAGATTAAAGGAAGTATTAAACTATCACCAGAACACTATAAATATTCTTCACACTCTTAAACCGCTTGGTGTCGTAATGGCTGGTGAAAACGAGTTTGACCCTTACAGGGACTGATCAGGTATTCTACGAAATCTTCTATAAAACTTAACCAGCCAAATTCCAAGATATATAAAGTATAGTACCAATGCCCAGATGATATTGTTTGAGAGCATAGGTTCCTGCTTCAAATTAGCCTCAAAGACAATCTGCATTACATAAATAAGAAATGCAAACGTTGCGATACCTGCCCTAAGGGTAGTTGAATTTATGTAGTTGTTGGTTTCTTCCTCTCTTCCGCCTGAAAGCCAGTAGTCCCGGTTGGGCAGGTTCCTCATCTGATTTGGAAACCTTGGTATCAAGAGAAAAATTGCAAGGAGTATGGCCATCATTCCCAGATAGAAGATAATGAGCGTTTCCCTTTTCATCCATCCATTTGGATTTCCTGCACTGTCAAAATGAGAAGCAGTAATATCCGGAAGCTGTGGGTAAAAGTATATAGACTGAGCGACTGCTATTACAGCAAAGAATATAAGAATTAATTTTGCCATAAATAATATTACTACTTTTTGGTTGCAACGAAGTAAAGTCTTTCGGACTGTGCCGTGACCTTAAACTGGTCCAGGTCAAAGACCTTTATTTTATGAAACTGCTTAGAGAGGGCTTCTTTTATCTTTTTAACAGGGAATGACCTTTCGTAGAGAGTTTCTTCGTAAATCTTATAATTGTTGTCGGATTCATTATCAAAAATTCGTAGGTTCCATTCATAGCGTCCCCTGTGTTTCTGCACATCAATTATGAGAATGTTTTCATCAAACTCGTGTACCATTGGCGGGACTATTGATATTTCTTCCAGTTTAAATTCTGTATTTATATCAAAGATAAAGACGCCGCCTTTGTTCAGGTGCCTTGAAACATTGGTAAACATCTTTTTCCAGTCTGAAAACCTTAAGAGGTGGTTAATGGAGTCGTTCATGCAGATTATGACATCAAATTTGTCTTTTAATCTGAAGTCGACCATGTCAAGCTGGTAAAGGGTAGTGTGGCGGAACTTGTGGTGCGCCATTGCTACCATTACGGATGATTTATCAAGGCCGCTTACTTCGTAGTATTTAGAGAGCTGTTTCATAAGTGCACCTGTGCCGCAGGCCAATTCGAGTACTGAATGGGCATGAGGGCTGCGATGTTTGATAAATTCCCTGATATATGCGGCGGCCTCTTCCTGGTCTCCCATTATCTCATCGTAAAACTGTGCTATTGTGTCGTATTGTTCCATGATTGGGGAAAGAAAATAACCTTTAATAGGGTTCAGGACAAATTATTGTCTTTGCGGGGAACAGAGTGGCGAAGCAGTCTCTTGATAATATGGCAGGGGATCGCTACGCCTTTGGCTCTCGATGACATATTAAATATTGGAGAGTTTTTTGGATCTGGGAATGGTGGGATAGTGAATCTAAATATAAATTTAGACTACCGGATTTAGCAATAGATTTTTTATACCATAGTTATAATATAAATTTAAAATAACACCCCCAGCAATAGTTTTGCAGTGCTACAGTTAGGGCCGATGTATAACAAAAGTAACAACGCCCATAATCCTGAAATCTGAAAGGGGCCTGATTTCTATCGGGTCATACTTTGGGTTGTCAGGCATGAGAAGCACGCTTGTGCCTTTAATGCTGAGTCTTTTTACGGTGAGTTCTCCATCAAGGTTTGCGACCACGACCTTGTTGTTATCGGCCTCAAGTGCACGGTCCACAACTAAAATGTCCCCGTCATAAATGCCCGCGTTAATCATTGAATCGCCTTCCACTTTTACAAGGTATGTATCTGAAGGGTGTTTTACAAGTTCGTTGAGGTCAAGGGTCTGGTCTATGTAGTCATCACCCGGGCTTGGAAAACCTGCGGGCACTCTTGAAGAAAAGAGCGGAAGCTCAAGCTTTGTAGACTGATCGAGTGAATATATTTCCGTGACTCTCATTATAGTAAAAGTATTACTAAATATTTAGTGATTGCAAGTGATTATGCGGAACATGTTAAGAGGATTCTATGAATAAATAATATTTTGCTTATCCAGTAGGATTAAAAATACACGTAAAACTTGTTAGTAGTTAAATAAGAAGTTAATATATTAAATAATACGGGCATATCTATATTGCATTCTGTATATAGATATGCACGCCTCCATAGCTCAGCGGATAGAGCATCAGCCTTCCAAGCTGAAGGTCGTAGGTTCGAATCCTACTGGGGGTGCCCGTTGCTATTATAGCAACTAGAGTTACCGTACATCATAGGGTTCCAATCCTATTAATAACTCATTACGATAATATCGTAATATTATAATATAGTATATTTGTTATATTTCAAACTGTTTCAAAAAATATAATTGAAAGAAAGATGACGGAATTCTTACAACCTATGCACCACATATACCACAACGCCCCAAATATTGGCTTCTTTTACCTTCTTTGATAAGGGGACTATGGTCAGTTCTTCATTTGCGGTGCTTATTATCATATTGCCGTTAGCGGGGTCGAGGCTCCTGTCTACAATAAGCAGGTCCCCGTCGTGAATACCGGCAAAGTTGAGGGAATTGCCTTCAGCGATAACAAAAAAAGTGGCTTCCGGGTTTTTTATAAGGAGTTTGTTGAGGTCTACTTTCTTTTCCGGGTCCCATTCTCCGGAGGTTGGATACCCCGCTCTTACCATTAAGGAAAAGAACGGCAGTCCGGCCTTTGCGGAATCAGCGCAGCTGTAAATACTTTTGATGTTGTTCATCCCTTGTGAGTCACTCCCTTTTAAAGCACTTATAATAAATATTACACTAAATTTAAAACTCTCAATTAAAAAAGAATATATTCTTCATGTAAGTTTATCTTCAATTTACAATGTCCGATTATAATACAAAAAAGATACTGATACTGTTTGCACACCCGGCCATGCAGAAGTCGAGGGTCAACAAACGCCTCATCGAACCACTGACGACTTTAGAAGGTGTGACATTTCACGACCTCTACGACAGTTACCCCGATATGTATATTGATGTCGAAAAAGAAAAAGAACTTCTTGTTGAAAACGATATTATTATTTTTCACCACCCGTTTTACTGGTACAGCAGTCCCGCAATAATAAAGGAATGGCAGGACCTCGTACTTGAGTTTGGGTTTGCATACGGCCCCGGCGGTACGGCCCTCGAAGGAAAAAAAATGATGAATGTTATTTCAACAGGGGCAAGCAGGGACGCCTATACAAGGGAAGGGCACAACACATACACCATCAGGGAATTCCTGAGGCCGTTTGAACAGACGGCAAGACTCTGTCATATGGAATACCTGCCGCCTTTTGTACTTCACGATGCAATGAACATTAATATAAACCTTGACCTTCACTTTTTCACGGAACTGTTAAGAAATATGCTAACGCAGCTTATGAACAATAAGATTGATTTTGAAGAACTTAAAGAGTTTGAGTATATGAACGACTATTTTATGGGACCGGAGAACTAGGGCTTTATGATTGACCATTTTCTATTCCAGGTTTTTATCTACCTTGTAGCAGCGGTCGTATCGGTACCGATTGCAAAGAGGCTCGGCATGGGTTCCGTACTTGGCTACCTGATTGCGGGCGTGACAATCGGCCCTTTTGTCCTTAAGCTTGTCGGGCAGGACACCGAAGACGTTATGCACTTTGCGGAGTTTGGTGTCGTACTTATGCTTTTTCTTATCGGGCTGGAACTTCGGCCTGCGCTTCTCTGGCGACTTAAGAAACCAATTCTCGGGGTCGGAAGTTCTCAGGTAGCCGCAACAACCGCGATAATATTCCTGATTGCTTTCTTTGTAGGCCTTCCGTGGAAAGAATCGCTTGCAATCGGACTTATCCTGGCACTCTCATCAACGGCAATTGTCCTTCAGACACTAAGCGAAAAGGGGCTTCTTAAAACACAGGCAGGCAGAAACTCATTTTCGGTACTCCTTTTCCAGGACATATCACTGATACCGATCCTGGCATTCCTCCCGCTTCTCGCAATTGCGGCCGTAGAGTCACATTCAGGCGGAGGACACGGGGGATACGGGACAAACTATGTCGAAAAGCTGGAATCCTGGCAGTTAGTGCTCCTGATTCTTTTTATTGTGAACTTTATCATTATCGGGGGTAAATACCTCAGCCGACCAGTGTTTAAATTCATAGCGGGAACTAATCTCAGGGAGATATTCATAGCATTTGCCCTTTTTCTTATCGTGGGGATCACGCTTGCCATGCAGTTAGTGGGGCTGTCACCAGCGCTCGGGACTTTTCTTGCCGGGGTGGTACTTGCCGACAGCGAATACCGACATGCGATAGAAACGGATATAGAACCTTTTAAGGGCCTTCTTCTAGGACTGTTTTTTATCTCAATAGGCGCGAGTATAAATTTTAATCTTTTATTCAATAATGTGGAGATTATTTTACTCCTGCTGTTTGGCCTTATCGTAATAAAGTTCATCGTACTGTTTATTATCGGCAGGATATTTAAATTTAATAATTCCGAGAATTTCCTTTTTTCTTTTGCCCTGGCGCAGGGCGGTGAATTTGGTTTTGTGCTGTTTTCATTTGCATCTCAAAACCGCGTAATATCACCCGAAAACACCCAGATACTTATCCTGGTTGTGGCACTTTCGATGCTTCTCACACCGCTTCTTTTTATAATTAATGAAAAGATTGTACAGAAGAGTTTTGCAAGGAAAGCAGATAAAGACGAAGAGGTGGAGATCGAGGAAAATAACCCCGTAATTATTGCAGGCTTTGGCAGGTTCGGTCAGATCGTGGGACGTTTTCTCCATGCCCATGATATTGGGACTACGGTACTTGACCATGATGCGAGCCAGATTGATATGGTAAGGCGCTTTGGATACAAGGTTTATTATGGCGACAGTTCAAGCCCAGACCTTTTAAGGGCCGCCGGTGCCGAGGAAGCAAAACTGTTTGTAGTGGCAATAGACGATAAGGCAAAGGCAAACGAGACTGTTAAGACCATTAAGGAGCATTTCCCGAATCTAAAGATAATGGCCAGGGCGTTCGACAGGTCACATACTTATGAACTGCTTCACGGCGGGGTGGACAGCGTAAGGCGCGAAACTTTTGATTCCGCTATTCAGATTGGTATCGATTCACTCGTAAGCCTTGGTTACCCAAAGTACCAGGCGCACAGGGACGCTCTCACTTTCAAACACCATGATGAAAGGGCATTAATGGAACTTGCCGAACACTGGGGTGATGAGAAAAACTATATTCTCCATACAAATGAGCGTAATAAGAACCTTCTGCAGATTTTAAGGGAAGATGAAAAGGGTATAGATGATTCCACGGACCATTCGTGGGAAAGGCCGATTGAACCCGAGGAGTAGTTTAGTGGATTGTACTGTCGGGAATAAGGACCATCTCCCAGATTGAAAGCATAAGCTCATCTTTCTCTGTCATATCCAGCTGTTTGCCGGAGATCTGTGACTGGCTGTATTTATAGGCAAACTGGTTTATATCTTCAAACGTAAATTCCATCTGGTTTCCGGAATCGTCGAATTTGATCTTAAAACCGTTTTCTGTCTGTGTAGCAATAAAATTGTTGTTTCTTTCCATAATTCTTTCTCTCATAATTTACAAATTAAGCATCTTTTTTAGTCAGTAAAGAGTAATTCTTTAAATTTCCTGACATTTATTGTGATTATAATTTTAACTCAAAGACTCGTAATTTGTTTCATGACTATAATTTACGAAGAGTTGTTTAAATAGGATTTATATAAGGCATACTAATATTCTGATTTAATTCAGGGCTGTTAGCTCAGCCTGGTAGAGCAGCTGACTCTTAATCAGTCGGTCATAGGTTCGAATCCTATACAGCCCACTTCAAAAAACCCAATATTTTCAATTATTCAATAAAAGGGGACGAACACCTTTTTAATATTTCTGGATTCCCAATCAAGCCTGTGCTCAACTAGATTGGGTATTGGGAATGACAATTAGTGAATTTGTAAATATGGGTTAAATCATCTAAAAATAATTTTAAATCAACTTGTTAAGCATTATTTATTATTTGCAAAAGTTATAAAAAAAGCCCCTGAAGTTTCAACTCCAGGGGCTATACATATTTTAATTTAAATTAATTAGTGTTATTAACCACCACCTTGTTGTTGAATTCCATTATTTTCATGCCAGAAACTGTCCATGCTCCCCCTGCCGTTCCCATTATTAAGCCCCACATATCCAATTAATGTCCTATCCAACCCTTCACCAGCAGGAAATCTATCAAGAGTTACTATTCCATCGCTAATTATATTCCCTGGACAAAGTAGTTCTCCTCCTTTACTATGTGGAATAGTATTATTTATTCCATATTCAAAACTGGCAACATTAGAAGATGCACCACAACAGGAATTATTTACAGTTTCCAATAAGTCCTCAAGAAGCGGATTGTCCTGATCAGTACATGCAAATACTACATTTCTACAAGAGAAAGGCACTTCATTTTCATTAAAAATATCAACATCGACAGCAACATAATTATCAGACAAATCTGCAGCTACTATTTCACCATCATCAAGATCATAAACAATACCAATGACATCTGATAATGTTACGCCACCTTTTGTATTAAAGTTAAATGTGACTGTTTCACCTATACTTGAGGCACGAGGTCCGGGTGCAGCTGAATTAGTCCTGTATTCATAACCGTTATTATCAACTACACGGAAATTACCAATAAACTCGGATTCGTCATCAAAATCCAGGCTCACTGAATCAACATTTATTACGCTTACAAAACCGTATGCTCCATCAGGAAGTACGACACCCGAAGGATCTCCATCATTTGTCTGTATGTCCCTCATATTGTAAACGTGGGTGTCAGCAGGTGTGTATTTATCGAAAAAGTTATTTTCATTACAGTTATTGCTTACATCAAATATCTGGACATGTACTATTCCATTGTTATTTCCAATATTAGTAACCTGAACATAAGTTTCTCTGTCTCTAAGGTCAAAAAATGAAAACATTTGAAATACATAAGAGTCAGTTTCGGGTAGCTCAACATCTCCCCCGGTGCCTGCATAAGAGCTAGGTATAAAAAGAAATAAAGCTATAAGAATCACAGCTGAAGTTTTAAATATTGTATTTAAAAACATAACATCCTCCAAAGAAAAGATTAGTTACTAATTATAGGTGAAAGTTGCATATTAGTAAATATTTATAGGTGTTAGTATAAGTTCGAATCCTGTATAGCCCATTCAATATGTTACTTTTTGGATTCGGACGGACTCTCTCCGTCTTTTTTATAGCCCTCACAATAGCCTGTCTCCATACTGCAATTTTTCGAGTCTTTTAGGAAATTGCCGTCAAGATTGGAGCATGAATCGGGATCGGATGGATACCAGCACCCTGGTTCGTCTCCTTCAAACTGGCAGCAGCCCATATTGCCGCTCATATCCTGGGCTAAAGCAGGTATAGCTGTAAATACGAAACTAAAAACAACCAGGCAGATAAAAAATATATTAATGAACTTCTTCATATTTGTTCCTCCCCTAATGTATATGTTTCGATTCTAACACAGGGATATAAAGCAATCAATGAAAAAAAGAAACGCACTTATTTTCATTATTTCAGGATTCCTATTTTCATGGGAATGACATTTAGTGAATTTGGATATATGGGTTAATACAACTAAAAATAATTTTAAATTATTTTTTTAACATTAATTTTCTAAAGTTTTATAATATGTTTGCACTGACTTAAAATCTTGTAGTCATCACTATACCAGTCTCTAATATTCTCAACTGCCTTATCTTCAAGAGTTTTGTCTTCTCCCTGTGGACTCCTGTGACTATATAAATCATCCTCGGGTAGTTTAAGATTATCAGGCAGATTCAATTTTGACTTGAGAATTTCAAAATCTTTAAAAAGATTCTCCTGAAATCCAATAAATAGAATATCCGCTCTCCTTAACATTAAGTAACTTTCAGATTCAATCCAAAAACTAAATGGCATATTAACATGGCTTATGCTGTTCATAGCATTCTGAGCAATCATTCGTTCATTTTCGTTATCGGATGAAAGTGAAATTGCTAACTGATTCGGTGTATGAAAATGACTAAAGGCTATTTTTTCTTCAGGACTCCACTCATAATTGTATCGTGGTTGATCTTTTCGCTTTCTGGCGTAAAATCCACTAATAAATCTGCCGACCGGATCCCTTAAGAAAAAGACTATTTTTTCCCCTTTGGGGACATCTCTTACTTTGAACATATGAGGATGTAGAAATATTACATTCTCGTTTAGGTTATAAGCGTTTTTTATTGAATTAATACTTTCAAGTTTATGACGTAGTGCATATTTAACGGCACTCCCACCGGTTTTGCCAATGTGGAGAAAATGTATTATTTGCTTGCCCTGTAATTTGTATTTGATAAGTAATGCTTTTTTTCTCAATTGAGGAAGGAGTTTTTGTATTTTCAAATTAACCTCCGGTTAACTTATCCAACAATCTTTCTATTATATTATTTAGTATATTTAACCTTCTATGAGCAGTATAAGAATATTTTTTCCTACTAAACTCTGAAAATAGATCATTAATTTACCCGCTGACAATTCTATCCGCCGGTTACTGAACAGATTCCTACATTTCTGGATTAAAAATTTGACTCTTTAATGCTGACATGGTAAATATAGACACCCAATATCCATAATATCTTTATTGATCAAGATTATTAAGAACTGTGCCCAAGATAAAACGTAAAGAGTGTAAGTGTAACAACTTAAAGAAAAAAGATTTAATCAATGCGTGCAGGGAAGGTTGCACTTCCGTAAAGTCGTGCTTCCGTTTCTACAACTGCGCCCCAAAATGCGGTAAATGCACACCTTTTGTAAGAAAGTTAATTAAGACACAGTAATAAATTAGTTATCAGTTACTTCTGAACTGTTTACTCCCAAACAGATTCTTAATGACCCTTAACAAGGCCGCTTCAATATCATCATAAAAACCAATAATAAGTAATAGTGTTATAAATACGATCGGGTTTTCCATCTTAAATACCTCCGGATTCTTTTATATTTGTTAAAACTATAAATCCTAAGATGGACAATATATGTCCAACAACAGGTATATTTTTTAAACTATTAAATATATTGGAGGCAAAAAAATTGAGTTCGATTCCGGAGCCTATAGGGAAATTTGACGGTTTTTATTATGTAATTGAATACCTCTCGGGACTTAAGACAGGCCTTACAGTTGAGCAGATTGCAAAAGAAATCGGCAGAAGCGGCAAAACGGTAAGGCGCTACCTGGATTCAATGGAGTATTCCATCTTTGATATAGAGTTAATAAAGGAAAGGGGGCCGGACCGGAAATACCGCTACAGGATAGAAAAACAGGCCGCACCATTCAGGCCGATATTTTTAAATACCCTCGAGATTGTAGCACTTAACTTTATCAGGGGATTTTCTCATTTCAACGACTTCCCCGTGATTCAGGAAAACCTTAACAACATATTCAATAAAATCTCCGTATCAGCAAAAGAGACAAAGGAAAAGTCGGGCAGTGTTTTCCAGGAAAGGGTTTCCGGACTTTTTGTACTGCCTCCTGACCTTGGCGGCAAGGTATATGTTAAAAGGGACCAGGTTAACAACCTTGAACTTCTGATTAAGGCAGCGCTTTACAGCAATATATGTAATATTTTGTATGGCGGGGGGGATAAAAGAAAAGAATATAAACTCGCACCATTACACTTTTTTAATTACCGCGACGTAATTTACTTAATTGCCATTGATTTAAATGAGGCTGACATCATTTTTAAAAACTTTGCTCTCCACAGGGTAAGGCAGATTGAAATAGCAGAAGATGATTATTTTGAGTATCCGAATGATTTTGATGTAGAAGAATACATGAAAGAAAATATGTTTAAGTTTGATGAACAGAAGTATTCTGTGAAACTTAAATTTTTTGGGGAGGCTAAGGATTATGTCCTGGAAAGGCAGTGGTTCCCAAAGCAAAAGGAAGAAATCCTTGATGATGGTTCCTTAATACTAAGTTTTGAAAATGAAATAAACCTGATGCTGCTTGGATGGATAAGGGGATTTGGCCCCGGGGTGGAAGTGCTTGAGCCTAAAGTCTTAAGAGAAAGAATGAAAGATGATATTAAGCAATGTAACAAACTCTACCGTGAATAATCAAGAAGCAGCTTAACCCACGGGACTTCCCGGTAGAAAAGGACAAGTGCAAACACCAGCAAATATAGAATTTTAGTTTTTTGTTTTTCTGCCTTAAGCTGGGAGATGCCCATAGCCAGAAGCAGCCAGCCAAATCCCTCTACAGTGGCCACTGAATAAACAGAAGCACAAAACAGTAAAAGAAAATAGTCCCTGAATTTTGATAGTCCTTTATTTAAAGGCCAGAGGAATGCAGCAGCAACAAGAAACTCTATAACCACGGTAAAATATGTAAGGAACACGGCAACTGTTATAAAACGGCCGGGTATATCAGGAGGATTCAATGTATCAAACAGCTGCCCGTCTACATGCTGTTTTACATACTGGTGGAGTTCCTGGAATTTTTCAACTGACAGTCCGCCTGCCAGCATTGTGAAATCTTCAAATCTTGGGTCAATGAGCATATTAATTTTGAAGAAAGTCCCGTCCATAAAGTCCGGGGAGAGAATAAGTTTCCAGACTGTTGCAAACGCAAATACAAAACCTATTAAGTACCTTGCATTTACAGCGAGGTACTTCTTTGTATCATCGGTTAAGAGGCAGATTGTTATCGCGAGGCACCAGTACGCAAGCAGGTAAGCGTGGTTGTCATTAATAGGCCATGATAAGTAGAGTCTCAAAGTAGTAAATACTGCGATTAGTGCCCAGATCCCGGGGTTCCTTAACTGCGCCGGGAACAATAGACCTGAACATGAAAGTAAAAGTATAATAAACCTGATTCTGATATCGCCCACGGGAGTTAAGATAAGGTCCAGGAGGGTTAATCTCAGAGAAAGATCAATAATGTCTAAATTTACCAGGTAAGAATAGAAGTTAGCAGATGACCATTTTTTATTCACGGAATGGTATCTCCCGTGAATTTATAATTATTGAATTTGGTTCAAGTGTGTCCGGATTGAAACTTTTCTTCCATACATGTATTTCAAGTTTGATCGGCCCGGAATCTGGTATGTAAAAAATATCTTTTAATTTTTCACCAAAGGAACCTATTGCATAATCAGATGGAAAAACCAGTAGTTTATCGACTGTTTTTTTATGCCTGGTCTTCAGTACAAGTTCCCTTCTTATGTTTGGAGTTACAGCAAATATATGTAAATGTCTGTTACTTCCTACGTCAGTGGTTGAAAACATACCGAAACCACCGCCTGACCACGGGCCAAGTGTACCAAAGTTTGCCAGGATTAATTGGGTGCATGCAACAAAGACGAGTAAAATTACAGGTAAATATATAAAGAACCTGTTTGAAAAAATATTCTTAGGCATAAAATCCAGTTAAAGGAGATTGTTTTATTTAAATTGATACAAATAAATTATCTCTAATACGGACTGTTCACGACCACATAAACGACTTCCCCGCCGCGGTAAGCTTCCTGGTACCAGTAGTTGTCGCATTGGTAGTAAGTCTGCCCGCTTACATTTACTGAAGTCATTGTGCAGGGGGCATTATTAAATGATGATACTGCTATAGCTGTCCCGGTTACCAAAAGACCCGCTGCTAAAATATTTTCCCATTCGGCCCCGTCGTTCCATTCAATAATTCCATCGTTCCATTCGGCATGTTCTGCATATTCCCTGCGTTCGCCGCGAACATCATCAGCATAATCTCTTCTTTCGTCCCTGACATCATCCTGGTGGTCCCATCTTTCGTCGCGCCATTCTTCACGGTCTTTGTCCCTGTTTTCTACTTTATCCTGGCGGTCTCCCTGCCTGTTCTGTGCATTGTCTTTCCTGCTTCCGTCCCTGTTTTGTACATTTCCCTGCCTGTTTTGAACATTCCCCTGACGGTTAACCTGCCTGTTCTGGTTTCTTGAAATGTTTGAACTTGAAGCACCCCGCGACCTGCTTGAATTAAGAGAGCCGCTCCTTGAAGGGCCATGCCTGCTGACATTTGCTGACCTGTGATGCCCGCCTCCGCCCCGGTTCATTGAATGTCCGCCTCCTCCGCCGCCTCTTCTGCCCCGGGCGTCAACATCAATTACGGTTAAAATAAATAGTCCTGCAAGTAAAAGACATGAAAATAATTTGAATCTATTAAATTTTATCATTTAGTGTCTCCTTCTTTGCCGTTTTGGGATTGCTTATCAGTTTTTTTCATCTGCGGAGCAAATATAATTTTTCTTGCATCTTTTGGGGGTGTAAATTCAAATAGTTTATCGGGAAGTACCGCTGTAAAGTTCCAGTTACTGAACTGTGTTGCATACTGGGGTTCACCGGGCGAATTTTTGTATGTTATCACTGTTCTGATTGGAAGGGGCTTTTTACCGTCCTTAATCCAGATCTGGAGGTCAGTGTCTGGGAAACGGAACGCAAACTCGTTGCATTCTATTCCTGAAAGAGTTGATTCGCCAACATAAATACTTGATTTAACTGCTGTATTAATATCAAAAGGGTGTTTGACTGAAAATAGCTCAGTAAGGGGCAGAGGCATGTTTAATTGTTCAACAAAATAATCAAATGCCTGGTCAATATCACCTTCTTTCTGCGCAGTTGCATATACATTGAAGCCGGAATCGTAATATGTAATTTGCTTACCATCGAAATAAAAAGTCCTGTCATCACCATCCCACGATGTAGAGTTTATAAGTACATGTTTGGCTCTTTTTATTATCCATTCGGTATCTGCTCCAAACTGAATAAGCTGGCCGTTGCTCTGCATTACATCAAAAGTAGAAGTAACGTCTACTGAGAATCTTTGGGCAGAAGCAAGATAATCAAACATTTTCTCAAGCTGTTCATTTGCAAATTCATCAACTTCATCAAGAGGGTCTGTTTTTTGTTTAGATTCCTGGCCGTTTTCTGAAGTGGCTGTTTCGGTTGCTTCTTTTTGTCCGCCGGATTTATCATCTGGTTTTTCCTGTGTACAGGAGTAAAAAACCAGGGAAAAAAGAAGTAATAAAAATATTGAAAAATATTTCATAGAATGCCCCCGTTAAAATGCAATAGAATTGACCTTAATATCAATATTATATATATGGTTTGGAATGTCAATTTAACACTCCTGTGCTGATATTAATATTGAAAATCTAATAATATGAAGGATTTGGATATATAAAAAACAATAACTTTAATTATTATATTTATGCTTAGTTTATTGAAGGGGAGTTTAAATGATCAGCAAGGAAATTTATAATCAATATATAAAAGATTTTAACACTGCATGTGCCGGGGACGGCAGCGGATTTGCGGGTTTTTATGATAAATACTTTGAACCGGATGCAGTTTTCGAATATATACCAAAAGCTGAGAAAAATATTGGTAAGGAAATAACCGTAAATTTCTGGAAGCATGTACACGGGATCATGAATGAAAAAATTTTAAAACATACATCTTTCGTAAGTTCGGGAAATAAGATTGCAGTTGAAGCACCCATAGATTTTTTATGTAAGCAGGACCTTGAATGGGTGGGAGAAGAACATAAGAAGGGCAGTTCCTTCAGGCTGATGATGTGTGCGTTTTATACTGTCAGTGAAAATGACAAGTTCGAATACGTACGTGTTTATTCAATCTATCATCCTGATTACCAGTCGGGATGATTTTTATTTCCAGCTTGTTAAATAATAAATATTACGAGAAACCCCAAAAAGAAAAAGGCAGTTATCCAGGGGGCATCTTCCTTCTCATGTGCTTCTACAAGCAGTTCTTCAAAAACCAGATATAAAAGTGCAGCTACTGCAAATGAAATGGCCCCTACAAGTGATGCTCCGGAAAGGCCCTTTAGAAAAAAATAACTGCCAAGTGCAAAAACAGGGAAAATGAATGAAATACCAAGGGTACTGATAAGACTATCTCTTTTTGTATAACCTTTTGACTGAAGTGTTGCAGAGGTTGAAAGCACAAGGAAGCCAATCTCAAGTGTAAGTGCCACAATGAGGCCTATACTCTTCAAGAGACCCTGTCCCACTGCTAGTCCGAGCAGTGTACCGTCAACGCTGAGGTCAATTCCAACAGCAAGTAGCAGCATTGTCCCTGCAGATGATGCATTCGTATCTGTATTTTCCGTGCTGTCTGTTATTTTTTTGATACCGAGCATTAATCCTACGCCAAGAACAAAACCAATAACCATAGCGCCGCTGTAGCCCGATGTCATCTCCGGGACCAGTTCTTCCGCAACCGCGGCTATTACAAGGCCCGCTGCAAAGTGCTGTACGGCGCTTGAAAACCGTTCTCCCGGTTTCCGGTAAGTTCCATATACAGCGCCAATTACGGCCAGCAAAGTAGGGATTAATATTATTAAATAAATATTTGTCATTACTTATATTTTAATTCCTTACAAAGATGGTTCGCAACTTCTGCCTTTATAACAAAAGCTTTAACATGCTGAACCTGTTAACCAGGGAAAAGGCTCAAAAAATACGCCGACAACCCGGGTGGGATAGCCAATCGGGATTAAATAATTAAGAGCAATATATTTTACTATGAGTAAATTTAAAATGTAACAAATATGCGGTTACCGGTTGCTGTGAGTACCCTGATTACGGCGCCCCTTTCATTATCTGTTACAACCAAATTGCCATCAGCCTCGAGGTGGTCGCCAACTGCACGTGAAAATTCCGGGCCGCTCCCGATTTCGTCATCAGATAAAATTGTACGGTCCCCGGAAACCTGATCTACACGGAATACTCCGGGCAGGTCGGAATCTGTTACAAGAAGGTCCCCGTCGTCTTCTACAGCAATTTGTGTCGGGGCCATGAAGGAAGGACCGTTCCCCGTTGTGTTATCGGAAATAATTGTATGGTTGCCATTGTCACGCTCAATAAGCAGTATTGCCCTGAGTCCGGCATCTGCAAGCACTATGTTCCCATCGGCAAGAACTGCTACACCCCTTGGTGTTACGAAATCAGGCCCGGTCCCCACTCCCTGTCCGGAAATTATTACACGGTCACCAGTTAATGAGTCTACTCCAAGGACGGTATCCATACCCCGGTCCTTTACGACGATGTTGCCATCGGCTTCAAGTGCAAGGTCTCTTGGCTCCATCAGTTCAGGGCCTTCTCCTACACCATCACCGGATAATACAGTACGGTCACCTGTTGCGGGGTTAATACTTACAATGGTATTTGCTTCGGCATCAGCAAGTACAATAGTGCCGTCTGCAAGTACATCAATCCCCCTCGGGTCGAGTAATTCTGCGCCTGTTCCTACACCTTCACCGGATAGAATAGACCGGTCGCCGGTAGTTATATCGACACGTACTACTGCTGGAATACCACGGTCAGCAACAACAAGGTTACCGTTGGCCTCTATTGCAATACCCCTCGGATCAATAAGCCTGGGCCCGTCTCCTACATTTGATGTGCCGTCATCACAAGCTGAGATAATTAATATGAGTATCGAAACTAGGGTTATTAGCTTTAGTGACTGTAAATTTTCTGTACTCATAAATTTCCTCCGGAATATATTAATTACTTTTGCAAAATTCATTTAATCCCATCATATAACAAAAGTAGTAAGCAGTCAAAGCAGAAAAAAGCTGAAAGATAAATCATGAAAATATTTATTGATAATAATCCTAAAGGAATACATCAAAGTCTATCCCTGGAAAGGCAGAAAAGATGCCATATTGAAATAGCAGGGACAAAAATTACAATCTTGTCTGATGGATAAAATGTGGTAGTATTTTGATCCTTTTGTAACGCGAGAGTGGCGGAACTGGCAGACGCGCTAGACTTAGGATCTAGTACCGCAAGGTGTGGGAGTTCGACTCTCCCCTCTCGCATTCCCTTTTTGTTTATTGCCTTTTTACATCTTCTCTCAGAAGATGAAATTTTTTTTTATTATTTATTTTTGGTGTTGGAAATGTTTGAGGAGGGAGGGAAGAATGCTAGGATGAATACATGAAAAGTACACAGGCTTGCAGACTTTGTCTGTCCGGACCACTGACCACTGCTCCTATATTTATTCAGAGTTGTTTGTAAAATTATTCACTCATTAATTATTTTATAATAATAAATAGATGTTTTTTAAAAAATCCTAGTTTCATGATATAATCTGATTAATGGATAGAAGCGTTTATAGCATCTTGCTATACTCAATAATTCTTATTATTTTTTTATCTTATGGTTGTACCAAGGTTGGGCCAAGTTATTCCCCTCCAGAAACAAAAATGCCTGATAAATGGCATGTATCAATAACTTATGGACTTAATGAAGGAAAGGCAAACCTTCAGACATGGTGGACAGTTTTCAACGACCCTATCCTCAATGGTTTAATAGAGAGAGCACGTGTGGCCAACTATGATGTAAAACAGGCTGTAGCTCGAGTTAGTCAATCTCAAGCTCAACTTAATTTTGCAAAAGGTGAATACGCACCTTTTGTTGAGGGTTCAGGTTTCGTAGAGAGAAGTCGGACAAGCGAGGGAATTATTGAAGATCCAAATTTTATACCACCACCTATGACAAGAACTGATACTATTATTGATCTCGGTGGAAGTGCTTCATGGGAACTTGACTTATGGGGAAGTATCGCAAGATCCGTTGAATCCGCTGGGGCTAGTTATGAAGCTTCTATAGAGGACTATCGAGATGTGCTCGTGGTGTTGTTTTCTGATGTAGCATCGAATTATATATTAGTTCGAACGTTTCAGGATCGAATTAAATTGGCTCAGAGCAACGTTGAACTTCAAAAAATAACCCTCCAACTCACAAGGGATCGATTTAAGGCAGGTATCTCACCCCTGCTTGATGTCCGTCAGGCTGAGCTGAATCTTTCAACAACAGAGTCCACAATACCAACTTTTAAATTTCAGTTGGACCAGGCAATAAATCGAATAGGAGTATTGCTCGGTTCATACCCCAGCGTGCTTCAAACTGAGCTTGCTAGACCTGCACAAATTCCAGTACCACCGGATGAGATTGGTATAGGACTTCCTGCCGAACTCTTACGCCAGAGACCGGATGTCCGTCAGGCCGAGCGCAAGATTGCCGCACAGACAGCTCAGATTGGTGTGGCAACAGCAGAATTATTTCCTCAATTTTCGATATTTGGTTCGATTGGACTTGAAGCCGTCGACTCTGTAACATTCTTCAAAGGATCGAACTTTGTTTTTGGATTAGGCCCACAATTTAGATGGAGAATCTTTGAAGGAGGACGCATTCGTAGCAATATTATGATTCAAGAGGCTGTAACTGAAGAACTTTTATATAGTTATGAAAATACTGTTCTAACTGCTATTGAAGAAGTAGAGAACTCAATGGTAGCATATGTTCAAGAAAAAGATCGTAATAAAAGTTTAGAGAACTCGGTTAAAGCCGCGAAGAGCGCAGTTGAATTAGTTGAAACGCTTTACAAAACAGGTCTAACCGATTTCCAAAACGTTCTTGATACACAGAGAGCATTATTTCAGCAGCAGGACCAGCTTGCAGAAAACAAGGGGAATATAGCACAAAGTCTAATCAGTCTTTATAAAGCGTTAGGCGGTGGATGGTCACCTGAACCTGAGAACGAAATATTTACCAATGAGAAATTAGAAGTGAGTCAATCCATTTTGAATATGAAGAATGATGAGAAGTTAGCTACAGAAAACTCAACAGAATTTGATGTTAGGAAAACGCGAAAGTAGAATTAAAAAGGAGAATCGGATAATAGAAACCAAATAGGAATTACAATGCTCGCAAATATACCAGTTGAAATATCTTACGGTGGCGTATACTTACCTCCTTTGTTTTTCGTAGTCCTCTTCGGGGTAATCAGTGCTTATTTTATTAGCGTAATACTCAACAGAAGTGGTCTCAGCCGATATTTTTGGCGTCCGCCTTTGGTGTTTGTTGCACTGGTTCTGCTTATGAGTTCACTTATTGGTCTTATAATCATTTCACCATAGGAAACTATAAATGGAAACACCAAAGCTAAGTACGCGTTTAATATTTACTGGAACACTAGTAGTTCTGGCAGTTGTTATTACAACCTTACTTTACTACCGATCTATAAATAGACCCTGGACCAGGGATGCTCAGGTGCGTGCTAAAATAATCGAAATAGCCAGTCAGGTTAACGGTCAAGTGATTAAGGTTGCTGTAAAAGATAATCAGAGGGTAAAGAAAGGTGATCTACTTTTTCAAATCGATCCCAAAGACTATGAACTGCAAGTTAAGGATGCAGAAGCTGTCTTAGAACAACGTAAAGCTCAGCTTAAATTTGCGGAATCGGATAAGAACAGAATTTTTGAAGCTTTAAAAACCAATGCTGTGTCAAGGGAGCGGGCTGACCAAGCGGTTGCGAGTGTGGATGTTGCTCGGGCCAATCTAAATGCCAGCAAGGTTGCCCTTGAAACCGCTAAACTAAAGTTAAGCTGGACTTTAATATACGCACCGAGCGATGGTTATGTTACAAATCTGGAGTTGAAAGAAGGATACTATTCTAATACAGGTTCCCCAATGCTTGCATTTGTTGATAGTAATTCATATTGGGTTTATGGTTATTTTAAGGAGACCCAGCTAAAGCACATAAAACCCGGCGACAGAGCTGTCGTTACTCTAATGAGTCATCGAGACAAGCCTATAGAGGGAGTTGTTAATAGCATTGGAAGGGCAATTTCTGCACCTAATACAGCTGATATATCAGAACTGGTTCCCGAGATTTCAGCTACTTTTGACTGGGTTCGACTGGCTCAACGCGTGCCAGTTCGTATAGAATTGAAAAAAGTACCAGAAGGGGTTGATCTTATAGCAGGTACGACAGCTTCTGTTGCTGTTTTCCAAAAATAATTCCAATTAATACAATTATATTGCACCTAGTTCTCAAGAATGTCTTTTAGTAGCGTAAGTCAATTCCACTAGTAGGCATCGTTAGGGACTTCATGATTAGGATAATTTAGTGATTCAAGACACGGTGACTCAAATAAAAATTACTTTATCTAAGAGTATTAACGGTATTTTGGAAAAGCTGGATCCAATAAGTGCACAACTTGCCATCAAGACCTGCTTTGCCATTGTCATAGGTCAAGCCATAGCACTGTGGCTTGGCTGGAGCGCGACAATTGTTGCTATCACTGTACTGATGGTCCAAACTCGATATTTGGGAAGTACCTTAGATAGGACTATTTTGCGTATTGCTGGTGGGTTGGGTGGCGCGGTTGTTGCGCTGGTTGTAATGGCACTTTTTCCTCAGGATCGATTTTTATTTATCGGAACTATCGCACTATTGACTGTCATAGGAATCTACATACAGCAAGGCAGCCGTTATTCCTATGCATGGCTTTTTGGAAGTGTGTCATTAGTACTTGTGGCCTTTTTAAATATCTTTATACAAAATCCATATGGAACATTCGAGTTTGCTATCATGTGGACATCGAGCATGGCATTAGGGATCGTGGTGATTTTTCTTGTCCATAGCTTACTCTGGCTAAACACTGCGGGTAAGGACTTTGAAAAAGGAATGAAATCTTTTTTGGAGAATAGTAGAGAGCTTTATTCATTTAAGGTTAGAGTCGTTTTTGAAGATCAACCCTATCTGCATGAGACCGCTAAGATTGAGAAAGGATTGATTACTTCACTTCCAAAACTACGCACGGTCCTGACATCAGCTGCATATGAAACAGGTCGATTCCATAATAATCAGCAACAGTACAACAGCTTGCTTGATCAGTTGGGAATGCTTGTCAAATTGATTGCCGCATTTGGTGAAACTATAAATGTATGCCTTAAGTCTTCGTCCTTGAAATCGACGCTTGCCGGGTCCGAATCCTTTCGTAGCGAAGTTCTTACTCTTGAAAATATGTTAAATGATCTTGTTGCAGCTCTTTCTGAGGATCGTAACGGAACAGTAAAGCCTGCAGTTACAGCTTACCAAAATGAAATAGACGAAAAAATTAAGGTACTTTTAGAGGATCTTAATTCACATATTCATAACGTTAAGGATCTTTCCATTCTTGCTACTATGATTTCCAAATACAAGAAACTAGCATATCATATCGTGAAATTCCGTATATTCCTGGCTAATGTGGAAAATCAAAAAATAAAGCAGTCACCACAAGCCTTAACTCATGCACATCCCAAATCTCAAACTTCGTTCAGTCTGCAAAGCTTGCGTTTTAAAAAAGCAGCTCTTGGCGGAGTTGTAGTGGTAATGGCCTGTACTCTCTGGATTACTACTAACTGGCCCTCCCCATTTAAAATGATTACATTTGCCTTGGTACCTATGTTAATAAATGCTATGGTCCCTTGGTTACCTCCTAGGCCATATCTCAAAAGCCTGGTTTTAGGAAGCATAGTTGGGTTTGTTCTATATTTTTCAATTATGCCGGTTCTAGACGGATATATGCAACTAGCACCTGTGCTCATAATTGTTTTTTTTCCATTTTGTTATTTTATGAACAGCTCCAGCCCCACAACTGCCGCTATGAGTATGTTTAGCGGTTTATGGATTATCGAGCTAATATCCATTTCCAATTCTCAATCCTATTCCTTTTCAGATTTTATGAATCAGTTCATAGGAATCAGTGGAGGTTTCGGATTGGCCTTCTTGACGCTTGCAATATTCTCCCCTCATGTGCCGGAAAAAGAATTCAAAAAACAACTAGCCTTGTTCTTTGGGATATGTGAGAAAGCCATAAAAGAACTAGAAGAACATAAACCGTGGACACATCAAGGAAAATCTATTTTAATATCAAGAAATAAGGAATTAATAGAACAAATAAAATTGTGTGTTCTGTGGAGTAATATGTTGAATTACGACCGGATAGCTTCTAATGATAAGAATAATGTAGATTCACTTTTGGCAGCGATTGAGGCGCTAGCTTTTAGGTTGGATTCATTCGAGAGTGCACGGAAAGAGTTCAAGGATGAATCAATGCTAGTATCACTTAAAGACAAAACAAAGGAGCTTCGTCAAGCTGTTATTGAAACATTTTCATCATTTAAAAACTCAATTTCAAAAGGGGAACATATACCTGAGTTGCCCGATATCTCAAATTTAAAAAATAATGTACTTGCAGATTTAGAAGAGTTAAGGGAGCATGCAAAGGCAGATGAGCATGTAAGGGAACTAGCCGGTCAGGTTATGGTTGTTATTGGATTCTACCCGGCTTTGACCGAATCCATTCGCGAGTGCCGTAGGTGCGTTAACGCAATGGATTGGAAAGCCTGGGATAGGGCATATTTTTAATCAATTCTAGTCTTAGACACCCCCTCACACTATAAGTTAACTTATAATTAAATTAGTTTGATTTCTTCTCTATTGGTATTGCAATACCCTTTTATTTAATGATTGGATTTAGTTGTGCAATAAAAGCCTGTATAAATTGACTTATAACAAACAATTTAATACAATAAAATTACCATTAAAATATAATGTCCCAACATAAGCTAATACTAATCTATTTCTTTCGATACTTCTTTGAAATTGTATGGAAAGTAAACCATGTAATATTTGCACTTTTTATTATGTTTATTTTGGGTGCCCTTGTTATTTCAAAGGTGGAGGGAGTAGATATAGTCAACTCAATCTATTTTACATTTATAACCGGTTTTACTATTGGTTTTGGAGATATTACCCCACATACTATAATTGGAAAGGTTATTAGTATAATCATTGGTATTGTTGGAATAATCTTTACAGGATTAATTGTTGCTATATCTGTAAGAGCGCTTTCCAAAGCATTTGAGCACGAAAATAAAATATAAATTGTTTTTATCATCATACTTATAAAAATTCCTAAACGGATTAACACATAGTACCCTTTTAAAACTTTAGTGTTTGATTTAGGATGGATTTAATTTATGGACCATTTAGCCTATGCATTAATTGCTACATTTGTTGTTTTATATGGAGTCGTATCAAAAAGACTTCAAAGTACAATTATCTCTGATCCCATGGTTTTCGTGATATTCGGATTTTTTCTGAGTAGTAGTGTAGCTGGATTGATAACTGGCAAAGACCATATATTTATAAATATAATTGCCAATCTGGCGCTCATTCTTATTTTGTTTTCCGATGCATCCCGAATAAACCTGGGTTTATTTAAGACCGAGCAAGACCTCCCAAAACGCCTACTAGGTGTTGGGTTACCCTTAACAATATTTTTGGGTGTGTTTATGGGAGTAATGATCTTTACAGAATTACCCCTTTGGCAGGCAGCAATTTTAGCAACTATACTTGCCCCAACAGATGCAGCACTTGCACAGGCGGTAATCAACTCAGAGCGAGTGCCTGGACGGATAAGACAGACTTTGAATGTAGAAAGTGGCCTGAATGACGGTATTTGTTTTCCGATTTTACTCTTGTTCATTTCTCTAGCTGCTAGCGATGGTGTGAAACATACAGCACCATACTGGGTTTCATTCGTAACATTCCAACTGATTCTGGGACCTATAGTTGGAATCATTATTGGCTATGTTGGAGGAAAATTTGTTTTATGGGCCGTAAATAAAAACTGGATGTCAGGTAATTTTCAACGTCTTTCCGTCTTAGGTTTGTCGGTAATGGCATTCTTCTTTGCCGATCTGGTTGGAGGTAATGGATTCATGTCAGCTTTTTTTGCTGGGCTAGTTTTTGGCAATGTAGCTCTTAAAGTATCTAGCCCAATACATGACTTCGGCGAGGCAGTAGGAGAACTATTTATCTTGCTAACATTTATGCTCTTCGGTGCTATTATGTTGCCTGAAGCTATTGGGAATATAAGTTGGCGTTATATTCTTTTTGCCCTCGTGAGCTTAACTTTAGTTCGTATGATTCCTGTCGCAATCAGCCTTATACGTAAAGGTTTATCAACTCCTTCCATACTCTATATAGGCTGGTTTGGACCCCGCGGGGCAGCCTCAATTCTCTATGTACTTTTAGTGGTGGATAAGCATGATTTCAGCGGAGAGAATGTAATCTTTAATGTAACAGTTACTACTGTGTTATTAAGTATTTTTCTGCATGGATTGACGGCAGTGCCGGGTGCCAATGCATACGCATCTACCCTGGATTCGAAATCTGACGAGAAAAAGGCTGCTGAAATAAAACAAGTGCCTTATTTACCAACCCGTAGGGCTCATAAGAATTAAACGAATTAATTATATTGGAGCGGTTACATTTTTATCTTATATTACATTATTTAATAAAGCCCGGTGGGAATTTTTCCCAGGGATAGCCGTTTTTAGCAGCTTCATAACCCATTTTGTAAAGTAAATCCATCTCAGCAGGGTCAAACTGACCTTTTGGCTCATAATTGTAATCATATGGTAATGATGCCAAGTTATATTCAAAACCGTCTCTCTGGGAAAAAACATAGATTCTGTATAGATCACCGACACCCTGATTACCAATTAATTTTGCTATTGCATTTGATGCAATGTCTATTATTCTTGGTTTTACAGTTTTATATTGTTTTAGAATTACTCCATTTCTAATAATAAATAACCTTAGATTGGGTTTCTCAAGCCCTGAAGTTTTGTATACTGATTCAAGGTCAAATAAATCTCCATGAAAGAATACTTCTACACTAGTTCCCCCATCTACATGCATTTCATCATAGACTTCACCATTCGCTTCAACTGAAATATATACGGGTGGAAATGCAGCTGGTACAGCTGCTGATGCCAACAAAACATTTTGAAAAAGCTCAATGGCTCTGTCGTCACCAATATTGGCAATTTCACCCATATTCCAAATAATGAGTTTTTTTGAATCTAGGTTAGTTGTACCAATTAATAATCTCCTGCCTTTTTTATGTTCTTCAGCAACTTTTTTTATTAATTCTTCATTAATGTTCTCTCTGACAAGTACTTGTAAAGGCTCGGAATTGGCAAGTGAATCCGAAAAAATAATGTTTCTTATTGGTTTTTTCTTTATAATGTCTTCATCAGAAACATTAAGATAAAAATTGGAAACAATATTCAAATATTTTCCTCCGAGAAAGGCAAACGGAGCTAAAAGGGAACCGGTACTTATTCCTGTTACAACTTTGAAAGAAGGCAAATCGCCTGCATCGTGCCAACCATTTAGTAGTCCAATTCCAAAAGCGCCTTTTGAACCTCCTCCAGAAATTACTAGTACATCTATTGTGGCGCCTGGTTTTGTGTAAAGTTCAGGAAAGCTTTCCCTATGTTGTTGCATAGATTTGATTAAATCATTTTGGAAATAAACGCTATGAGCTCCACCCCAGTCTCTTACTTGCTGTTCAATACCTACAACTTTTGCAGTATCAGCATATTTTTTAGGTAATGCTGTCCTAGTTGATTTTGCACAAGCAGTAATAAAAATAAGAAAAATAATTGTAAATACAATTGCCAGATTATTTTTGGACATTATAGATTTTATCATATTTTTTATTTTCGTAATTGTTAATTTTAATTTCATGCAACAACTTAATAAATATACTCAAAAATAGCTAATAAATAATTTTTTCAAGCAATAATAAGGAATATGTTATTATTAAAGTTTGTAATAAATTGTTCTATTTTTTGAGTATATTTATTCAATCCTAATTTATTAAAAATAATTGTTATTTAATAATCGTACCTTATTCTTACAACCTATGGAGGATTAAAATGCAAGATGTCAATGTATTTACACAACTGATTGAAATCCTGAAAACGCAACCGGTGCTTACTTTATTTTTGATTCTCGGAATAGGATATCTGATTGGTGGTATTCGCATCGGTAGTTTTTCTCTTGGACCTGTAGCAGGTGTTTTGTTTGCCGGGCTGTTTCTCGGACATTTTGATTTTAGCATGTCGGCCGGTGCACAAGCTGTGGGTTTTGCCTTATTTATATTCTCTGTCGGTTTTCAAGCAGGTCCGATGTTTTTTGATGAGCTTAGAACAGATGGTCTCAAATATTTTTTGCTAGCACTTGTCATTGCTGCAACCGGTTTTAGCATTGCTGTTGTCGGAACAGAATTATTGTCACTGACACCGGGCACATCTGCCGGGCTATTGTCTGGGGGATTAACCAGCTCGCCAACTCTTGCCGCAGCACAGGAAGCTATTCGTAGCGGACAAGTAAAACCTCCTGAAGGTATAACAGCTGATGCCATGATTGGTAATGTAGCAACAGGTTATGCAATTACCTACATATTCGGGCTGGCGGGCTTGATTGCCATTATAAAATTGTTACCGAAATTAGTGGGTGTCAACTTGGAAAAGGAATCCAAGGCTTTGGAATCCAAAGACGCTTCATCATCTCAAGCTGCTAATGTATCATTGCGCGTTTACAGGGTAACTAATGAAAAAATAACAAAAATTCCCAGTGAACAACTTCAGGAGCAATATTGGGATAAAACTTCAGTTGTCAGAGTAAAAAGAAACGGAAAATTTCTTAAAACTCATTCAGAACGATTTTTACAACTGGGTGATGAACTATACGTTCTTGCGCCAGTTGAATATTTCACTGAAACCATATCCAAGATAGGAGAAGAGATCACACCTGATATCGGCACCGAACAGTACACAGAGACTGCTGAAATTGTTGTTATTAATAAAAACGTTGTAGGCAAGTCCCCGCAAGAACTGGATATTTCTAGAAAATACGGCGTTTTACTTACTCGCGTGACACGTATGCGCATTGAGATACCTCGTACCGTAGATTTCAAACTTCGTAAGGGTGATGTTCTCACCGTTGTCGGCTCAAATGAGTACATCGACCTTCTTGGCCACGAAATGGGACATGTTGAACGTAAAATCGCCGAAACGGATATGGTCACTCTCTCATTTGGAATTGCGGTCGGCGTACTTGTAGGCCTTTTAGCGGTCAAAGTTGGCCAGTTATCAATAGGTCTGGGCTCAGCAGGCGGTTTACTCACCTCTGGCCTTATTATCGGTTACTTGCGAAGTGTTTTTCCAATCTTTGGGCGTATGCCTGATGCAGCACGCTGGATACTGATGGAATTTGGGCTACTGTTATTTATGGCAGGAGTCGGTTTGAGAGCAGGTGGTGATATCATAGAAACATTTCTTAAAACCGGCCCCGTGTTGGTGTTGGCAGGTATCTTTGTCACAGTAATACCAATTTTTGTAGGTTATTTTTTTGGCAGAAAAGTGTTAAAGATACATCCGGTTTTGCTTTTTGGGGCCATTACAGGTTCAATGACCAGCGGTGCATCCCTTAGCGTGGTCACCAAAGAGGCAAACAGTTCCATTCCGTCACTGGGTTATACCGGTGCTTATGCTTTTGCCAATGTCCTGCTAACTATTGCTGGTAGTATTATTTTATTTTTCTAGGTCTTGATGAATCACAATACCGGTAAATTGTAATTTAAAATCACTCTAAAATCGTTAATGGAATTCTCATTACCCGAAAAATCAACATTAGCGTACCTTATCCTGAGCCATAATCCGCGAATTATTAAATTTTCGGGTTTATAATCAACCGTAAAATCAAACTCTCTTTCATTTGGCAAAGATTTTTGATTATCAACATCTCTGGCATCATAACCAATAGCATAATTTGTAAAAAAACTTAAACCCTTCAAACGCTCGTTTTTAACGTTGTGGGAAATCCCTATGAGAAATGCTTTTTCCCCCGCTCGGTTAAAGTCATTCACAATAAGTGATATATATCCAGGATATCCACCGTATGGGCTAATTATCTCCTTATCGCTTGAGGTGGCTGAGAAAGCAGTTCTAAGAATAGTGTTTAAATAGCTTGCTGCAATCTGCCCACCCCAGACCTGTGTGCTGAAATCAGATCCAAGCAAGTCATCACCAACACTTCTTTGATCAGTAAGCTGCGCTGATACTTTTATCCCGATTCCAGACCCTGTGGTTTTAAGGAAATGAGATTCTGCATAAAAAATATTTATTACATTCTCAACAAAATAGTTTATACCCCCAATTGAAAACTCATCAACCGGACTGTAGAGGGCCCCGATTAAATACATCCCATTGTCTACATCATCTATACCACCGATCTCAGACATTGGTACAAATTCGTCATTGTTTCGCCTTTTAATTTTAGATATGTAGCCCCCGCCTAATTTAAAAACACCTAAATCACTTCTTAAAATATAAGCCTCAAAAGTATTTGGAACCATTCTGTTATCCTGCTTATTTACGTAAGGGCTGTCTACATACTGCCTGTATAATTTTATATCAAACTTGTCTTTGTAATTTATATTTCCATAAGCCCTTCCAATGACTGTAAAACCTTCCTGCCCTGGTTTAAGCAGAAGTGTGCTGTCTTTATCTTCAGGGCCGTAGAGTTTCTGGGATGTAAAAACTTCACCACCTACCGAAATCAGATTAAACAGTTTTCCTGATTCGTAGAATATTGAGCCCCCTAATGCCCAAGCAGTACTCTCAGTATCATTAGTGTTTTGTCTGTAAAAATAATAACTCCTGACATTTAAATACAGTTTCATGTCTCTGACTACGGGTGGAAGGTTCTTTAAGTAATCTCTAAGATTTGGAAACAGAGCTTCTTTGCCTGGTATGATTCTGAATGCATTACTGAGTGGACTTGACAATCCCTTGACTGAATCGGGAGCCGGTTGTTCGTCACTTAAGTATTCAGCTGCAAATAAAGGTTTATATAAAATAAGAATATTGATATTAAAAATAATTATTATAATTAGTAAAATGGGTGAGGTAATTTTAGACATTTGCAATTATTTTATATTTAAGTATTTGGTTCTATTTAAAAACTAAAATACCCGACGATGCTTCTTATAATTCAGTTGCCACAATAAAATTTTATTATTCCTTAAAAGACTCAATTGTTTCCGGTTTGTTAAATTTGCCTTTGACCCTAACTGGAATAGACAAGAGTTTTTCCGTCTTAATTCTTTTAACAATTGGAACTTTCTTAATTACGTCTTGTACAGTTTTTAAAACGGCAACATTAAACTTTAGATTATAAGTTTCATCTACAAGGTTTAATTTACCCTTAAACAGAATGCCCACATAAGGACTATCAAGTGATGCATCCGTAAATTTTATTACACCGTCTTTAACAAACCCCTTAATTTCTATACTTGAGAAATCGAGTCCTTCAGAAGTAAAATCCGGGATCTTGCCTCTGTAGATTTCAGTAATGTTCGTCACTTTAAGTATCGATAGTAAGATGGGGCTCTTGTTAGATACTCGCCCGTCTTTAATAATTAATTCAAATTCTCCGTTCAGGTTCTCTTTGATTTTATCTTTATTACCTTGACCATTTATATTAGCCCTAAGATTATACTCACCGTTTATTCGTTCTTTAATTTTAAAAAAGCAGATTAAGGTATCTTCTATTTTTTTACTATCACATAATGCGTCTAAATCCAACGCCAGATTTTTGTCATTAAGTTTCAATTCCCCGGTTGTATTAATATTGCAGACGGAGGCTTTTTTTACTTCCATAATTATGCTTTCACCATTAAAATTCAGATCCCCCTGAAAAGGTGTCAGGTAAAGATTGTCATAATTAAATTTAGAAATGTTAAATTTAACAATGCCTTCAATAGGGAATTTATTTGATTCTTTTTTCTTATTCAATCTCTCTTTATTTTCTGCATTTTCAAAATATTTTGATAACTCCGTCCAGGTTATCTCATCTGTTGATGCGTCAATATCTACTTTTAATTTATCTGCACCGCTGTAAATGCTTCCCGATATTCCAATTACGCGGTCATTTACAGAAAAATCCAGTTTCTCAATATTAATTGTGTTTCCCTGGGCATTTAAAGAAAATCCTTTTATTCTAACAGGGTTATTTTGTCTCGAAGGATAGATTATCTTTCCACCTTTCAAATTTCCATTAGCGGTACTTTTTGATATTTGATTTTCTAAATAGTTAATTCTTATATCCCCTTCAATCCAACCCCATTTTAATTTATTAGCTCTTATAAATTTATCAGTAGTTTGTTTTGATAAAATGCCTGAAAAATCAATTACGTATAGATTGTTGTTAAACTCCAGATTTAATAAGGCATCTGATTTATCATCTTTTATTTTAAGGTTGTCTATTTTGAATTTGCCTGCACTTTTTATAAAAATTAATGAAAAATCTAGTTTGTCTTTGTCATATATCTTGCCTTTGCTTTTAAATTTCAAATCCCATTTTTTGGGACTAGAAATGGGCACTCTAAGATTTAGATCCGCAATAGTTATATTCCCTTTGGCTTTTTTAAAATTATCAAGGTAATCTGAGAATTTATCAAAAGATGAGGCCCAAGGATTTAGCTCTTCGACTGAAATATTGGAATCAAATGAAGAAATTTCCAATATACTTTCATTACCCCAGTCGTACTTTCCTGCTAAATCAGTGAATGTTGTTTTGGAAATATTTCCCTTAACATTTTTAAAATTAATATGTGATTCTTTGTGGATAAAATCAGTCCCCGATAAATTTACTGTAAAAGGGATTTTAGGGTGATTTACGGAGAGTTTAAAATTGTTAAGCTTAACCCAGCTTTTTACAGTAGATTTTTTATCTCCAAGAATTAACTTTCCACTAGCATTCCCATTTAAAATGTTTATTGAGGATATAAATTTTAAAAACTTATCATTTTTAATAAACCCCATTAAATGTTTTGGTAACTCCGATAAATCAGCGTCTACGTCAGTCTTAACTTTAAGAACTTCATTTTCTTTTCCCATTCCCAGGCTTATGGACCCATTTTTGAGAAGGGAATTACCAACTTGACCAAAAATATTATTCCCGTAGAGGACCCCATTTTTGACCGAAGCATTTCCTTTAATGTTTGTGAAGCTTAAATCAAAATCATCAACATATATATCACCGTTCTTTATTTCTCCCTCTATTATGAAGTTCTCATTTTTAAAAAGTTCATTTATTTTTTTTGCCTGAGAATAAAACTCAATAGACTCAACTTCTCCGGCTTTTAATACCTGAAAAATTTTATCCATGATTTTATACTGACTTAAAGCAGATAAGGCCGACTCACTTGTGGACATAATATCAACATCATTACCAACAATTTTAAGGCTGCTTTTTTCAATGTTTTTATCAATCAGTAAATCTCCATTGAGGGTCATTTCAGGTTTGCTAAAATCCACTTCTTTGATTGAAAACAATTGTTTGTCATCGTTAATATGGAAACTGCCATTCAGGTTTGTCCCTTTAATACTAAAAGGTTCATCTTTGTTGATTAGATTTAAGCTGAATTTAGGTGATTCTATATCCACGTTTATTTTTTTAGGCCCTTGTATTTTTAATTTCAGATCTAAATCAACTTCGGAGTTGTCAATTTTATAATTAGAATTATTTAATATAAGATCCGATAAAAATTGCGGGTTCAAACTGTCAAATTTTAATTCAGCATTGGCCTTCTTATCAATCGAAGATACTCTTGCTATAAACATTGTTGATTGAGCAAAGTCCGACTGGATTGAGAACTTAACATTTATTAAATTATTACTGAACTGGTAGCCTGCATTGACTTCATGCAGATGCAAAAATTTTTTATCATTTTTAAAAATGAGTAACTTGCCATCATTTATTTGTAGCTTTCTTAAAGGTATTTCTAAGGCAACCGCTATCAGATCCTTATAGTACTTTTCGAAGTTGTATAAAAATGATGGTTTTTTTGGTTCAATGTCCGGGGTTTTATGAGTTTTTTCAGGCAAAGTTAATAATATTTTCGGGCTGTTTACCTCAATATTTTTGATTTTAACTTCACGCTTAAGAAGTGGAATTATTTTTGGAAAAATATCTGCAGATTTAAAATCAAAAGTTGTTTTATAACTTCCGTCAATACTGAATTTTCCTTTATATACTCTTACGTGAGGAGTGGGAATAAGAAAAATATCAATTTTTTCAAATTTTATATCTAATTTGGTTTTTTCAGTAATCTTTGCAATTAATTTATCCTGAACAGATTCACTTATAATTATTTTTCTTAATCCTAAATTAATTATAATAATCAGCACGAATAAAATAATTAAAATGTAGATAATAGCTTTTATATATTTGGATGTGATGTTGAAAATATTCATCGATATATTGTAATTATTCTTATGTGATAAAGATTAAATACAAATGTAACCCATTTTACATAACTTTGTTTAATTTTTAAGCTATTTATCAATCACACTACAATCACAAATCAATTTCAGTGTTGATATTTAATAATTATGGTAGGTTATGAAGGTAAACCAATGCTGTAATAAGGCATTTGTCAGTGCATTAAACTCTTTTACTGTTTTCCCAAATATGATAAGATGATTTTTGAGTGAAGTGTATATAAAAACATTAAATTTTTGAAATCAATTCAGGCAATAATTACTATCGTTATGACAGTAATGCCGAGGGGACAGTTGTGCTTAACGCTTTTGTTTGGGGATTCATTGCTGCTTTCTCACTGGTCATCGGTGGTTTGATCGCCACATGGATGACGATCAGTCAACGTACCCTCGGTCTCATTATGGCCTTCGGTGCCGGTGTGCTTATTTCCGCTGTTGCCTATGAACTCGTTTTCGAGGCAGTCAGAACCGCCGCGTTGACTGGCTTCCCAATCCTGGGTCTGTTCGCCGGAGCCGCCACATTCTTTTTCAGCGACCGCTACGTTAGCGGCATCGTGGATAGCAAGGCTGATTCGGCAGGATCCGGTGATGCCTCGTCTCTGGTCGTGCCGATGGTGCTCGGCATCATTCTCGATGGTATTCCCGAGTCGGTAGCACTCGGCCTGGGTCTGCTAAAAGGAGGCACGATCAGCATCGCAATGTTGGTTGCGGTATTTATTTCGAACCTACCCGAAGCAATTGCCGGCACAAGTGGTCTCAAAGCCAGCGGTTCCAGTACTGTGAAAACCCTGTCATTATGGTTTCTGATAGCGCTCGTCTGCGGCGGCGCATCGGCAGCGGGTTTTGCTATACTGGCAGGCATGCCGGAAACGTGGATGGCATTCGTGCAGACATTTGCGGCAGGGGCCATTCTTACCATGCTGGCGAACTCGATGATTCCCGAGGCCTACGAGTATGGCGGGAAATTGGCTGGTCTGTTGCTGGTGCTCGGCTTTGCAGCGGCGGTCTGCGTGGTGGTTCTAGAACACAGTTCCGTGGGTTGATGAGGCATCGCCACCATGTTTAACCTAGTGATATGAAGGTATATTTCTTTGGCTTTAAATAATCACAATTTATTTTAGTATCAATAACGCCGATACATTGGTGTCGAATATTTCTTAAGATTTTCTTCTTTAGATAAATAAAAAGCATGCTGAAATTAGAAATCTAATTCCAAGCATGCTTTTTTATATAATGTTTATTTAGTTGGATTTTCCTATTTATTCCTGAAGTTCTACAGTAATTCCATCAAGACCGATATTAATATTTACGCCTTTTTGAGTAGAACCTAGTCTCATATAGACATCATTCTGGTTTCCAAGTGTCTGACCACCAACTCCTCCACCAAGTGCAATAGCCGCAGAAGCAGCCGTGTATGTACCGTTAAATTTTGACAAATCATCCATATTATAAACATGTCCAACTGCGGAAACCTTTGCTATACCAACTGCACCTGCCTTAAATCCCTTTACTTTAAACTTATAATCAACACCTTTGTAAGTAAGTACACCTTGGCCCCAACTAGCACCTATTCCAATATTAATCTGCTTTTCGTCAATTGTAATTTTCCCACTTGGTTGTAGTTCCTCTTCTGCATTTGCAGAAAAAGTCATAAAAAAACCAAATGATAAGACAAAAATTAAAGCTATAAAATAAGTAATTCCAAATCGTGACATAATATTCATAATAATCTCCTAATAAAAAATTATTGTTGTTTTTAACTTTTACCACAAATATTATATATATACAAGTTAAAACCAATTCATTATTAATAATTGGTTGGAGGAAAGTTGCTCATTCTTAAAACAGCTTTTAGTATCTATTAGATGAGCTTGTAAATACAGTGGCGGTTTGAATCCTTGAATTCCGCTCCTTTTCTGCACAGGGTTAGACGTGATATCGTGTTTTTGTCAATGCACTCACAGTCACCCGTATTGAAGCCGATTTTATAATTATTTAAATTTAATTTTAGAAGGAGCATTGTTTCAGGTCATAGCTCCTTTTCTATTTCCAAACTTAAAAATTAACAAACTCAGCTAGTTACATAACCCAAAGGGGATCAGCACATGCTAACGTTATATATGGTTTAATCAAGGGGTGATTTATATAATAGGGCACTAACAAGGTGTACTTAAAATGGGGATTTAACTAGAAATTACAAACTTTTCTGACAATTTTACTATTGTTTTTTTATCAATGGAATTTCTTCAGCAATCTGAATATCAACAATTAAATTAATATAGTTTTCAAGCTGTAAAAACCTTGCTGCTACGATAGGATCAAGTGCTTTTGAAAATTTCTTATAATATTTTTCCATTAAAGCTAGTCGTTCTTTTCTAACGTCTATAGAACGTTTTGCAATTTTATTTGCTTTAGAATTTGTCATAGAAGCATAGTTTTTATCATAATCGAGAATAATGTCGCGTCTTTCATCGCCAATTTTTTTAAATTCTTTCTCGTACTCTTTAAAAATCGGATTGAAAATCTTTTCTTGTTCTGGGGAGAGGTTCATCAAAGTGTCGATAAACTTTGCACGGGTTTCTCTAACATCTGACCTCACGAATTCAATGACCCATAACTGCTCAATGTCTTCAATTTCTTTTTCTTGTTCACTATTTGCTATCGATGTAAAGCAAATAAAAAGTGCTATAAAAATTGTTGAAAATTTAATTTTCATTTAGTACCTCCCATAATGATATTAAATCTAAATGTATTCGACAATCACTTCAAGTTAAAAAAAATCAGCGAGGATCAGAATTTTCTAATGTTATATGATGTTAATTCAAGGGAAAAACTAAATTTAAATCCAATACTTATAAATACTCTATTTAAACTTTTTATCTTCACTTGTAACATAACCTGTCAAGGCACCAGCGGCGGCTCCAACCCCAGCACCTACCCATGGGTTACCACCGGCGATTGCTGTAATACCAGCACCTGCGGCAGCACCTACTCCTGCACCCGTAACCGTTCTTTCACCTGTAGTCATAGCACCGCATCCAGTTAAGGCTCCAATCATTAAAAGTGTTACGAAGATATAATTTACTTTTTTCACTATTTTTCTCCCATATAATTATTTGTTTACTGACAATCTTGGCACAATAGTTTCGTACCACAGTACTTCAAAAACTGGTTTTTCAAGTTGGTCCGAGTTTGTATCGTAATAAACATCTATTAAATCAATTACCTCTTGTATATTCATTTGTTTATTATTTGAGGCTTCAACTACTCTAGCCACAAAACCTTTATCCCTTTTGATCTCAGGATTGTTTGTCATCAATACCTTTTCTATTGTCACAACGTGCCCTGCACCCCAAATGAAAGCCACCTTTTCATCATTAGACATTTTTATCCACATATCCCCTCTTAAAACAGGCATCTCTATTTGCACCTGCTTCATTGTCTCTTGAGCGGCATAAATTCCCGCAGTGGGAGTAAATAAAAAACAAAAAAGTAATAAAAAAACGATAAAATGATTTGAATCTTTTATTCTGACCATAATTTTCCTCCTAAAAAAGATTAATAAAATATTAGGTTATATAATATCTCTAGCCAATCATAAAATAAACAAATTTATTTAAATATTTCGGATTACCAATTCCTAAAACAAACTTTATTTAATAATTCAATAATTCCTGCAAGTTATTTAAACCCGGAAGGTATCAGCGCATCCTAAAATTGTATATGTTTTAATAAAGGGGTAAAACTAAAAAATTTCAAAGGAGGGGGAGTAGAGTTTAATAAGGCATTTGTCGGTGGTTTAAAATAATAAAATATTAAGTATACTTCGTTAGAGGTTTCAAAATATTAATAATAATTATATTTTTCGAGAATTATATTATGAAAAAGATATTTATAATTATAACAATTTTTTCAATATTTCTAATTGTAGAAAATTCTCATGCTCAAAACAAATGCAAATTTAATAGCAGAGAATGTTTCACTAAAGCAGGCTATCCAGCATGGAGAAATCGAGTTGATCTTGATAAATATTACGAGTTTTCTAAAGATGGTAAAACTGAGATGGCAGATAACATAATTTCCGATAAAAAAAGATGTATTATACTCGAAGGTAACGCCAGGGTTGCAGTTCAATATAATGATAACAAAAAGGTTAAAATATTATTCAGGGGTTCAAATCAGAGCTACTGGGTTATAAATGAAGCCGTTTATACAAGCGGCAACTAATATTCACTTTTTTAATACTATTAAAAAAATAAACAATAAAAATAACATGAAAAAAAATAAGGAGGTAAATAATGAGGAAATCATTATTAATAATTTTTCTAATATTATTTGCAACAGCATGTGCTCCGAAGGAAAGTCCTAAGGAAACAGTTGTACCAGAATCAACTGCCAAAGCTGCTTCGCAAACAAGCTTTATACCCGGTAAGGCAGTATTAATTGAAAATGCTGTAGTTCTCACAGCATCCGTACTAGCAGTTGATAGAAGTGACAGAAGTATCACAGTAAAAGACCAGGAAGGGAAAGTACATGATATTGAACTCACTGACGATGTACAAAATTTTGACCAGATAAACCCAGGGGACCAGATTCAAGTTGAAGTTTACAGCGCTTTATTTATGCAGCTTGCTAAGCCGGGTGAAGAATTTACGGACAGAACCTCTAATGCTGTATCAATCGCACAGCCTGGAAGTAAGCCGAAAATTGTAAATGTGGATTTGGTTGAAGCCCTTTGCGAAATAACGGCTATAAACAGGGACACACGTGAGATAACCGTCACTGGCCCTAGAGGTAATTCTATTAAATTGCAAGTACCAGAGAATATCGAACAGTTTGACGAAAGAAGAGTTGGAGAAAAGGTTAATGCAATGTACATAGAAGCTTTTGCTGTTGCTGTTGAAGAAATTTAGTAGTTTGCTTTAACAAGCTCCAAGTTTTAAGTATTTATAACAATTCTAAGGAGATATTAAATTAGGAAAAATAAAATCGAGCTTATTTGCTTGCTTAATTATAGGTATATTATTTTTCGTTTTTTTATAAATAATCTTTTTTAAATTCTAAGGAGCGGTGATATAAAGTCATCGCTCCTTTATTTCCAATCTCTAAATTTCTACAACCATGGCAACTTATAAAAATCAGCGGGAATCAGCATCTCGTAACTTTATATATGGTTTAATCTAGAGGTAAATATAAATAATTTCAATAAGCAAGTAGTATTGTAATAAGGCATTTGTCAGGGGTTCAAATCCCCAACTAGCAACCAAACTTTATTTGTGTAAAATTTGTGTAAAAAACACAAAAATAACTAAAATAAGCAAAACAACTAAAACAATTAAAAGACAAAATATCCAATTAAATTAGAAAGTTAAGTGTTTACGGGATATTGCAAAAATATATTCAACTAGACTTAGGATCTAGTACCGCAAGGTGTGGGAGTTCGACTCTCCCCTCTCGCATTTCCCTCTGCTTTTCTGAATTAACAGATTTTATATGATATTGAGGATCAAAGTTAAAATGAGAACACTTTTTTTACTCACGTTTGCATTCTTAATAATCGCCTGCAGCGGTATTCAGCCGCCATCGGAAAGTATCACAAAGAAACCTGTAATCGAACCTTCAAATGAAGTTGTTTTATTTTCAGAGGTTGAATGGATGCCCCTAAACCCGGCTCGCGGCAACAAGGGCCCGAAGGCCGCAAACCTTTGGGGCGATCGTAATGGCCCCGGCCCGTCTGGATTTCTCGTAAGTTTTGTGGATGGTTTTTCGTCACCGCCTCATATTCACAATGTTGCCTACCGGGGAGTTGTCATTAGCGGCCTGATCCACAACGATGATCCTGATGCCGGAAAGATGTGGCTTCCGGCTGGTTCATTCTGGACTCAGCCCGCAGGAGAAAACCACATTACATCTGCCCGTGGAAAGAACATTATCGCATATATAGAGGTTGATAATGGGCCATTTTTAGTTCTTCCTTCCGAGAAGGCATTTGATGACGGAGAAAGGCCTGTTAACGTGGACCAATCAAATATTGTGTGGCTTGATGCTTCAAATACAACCTGGATTGACCAGTCCACAATCTCGGGTTCTTCTAAAAATCCGGAGATTGCCTTTCTTTGGGGTAACCCGCAGGATAACCAGCTGAACGGGACTCTCCTTAAACTGCCTGCCGGATTTTCCGGAAAAATTAATAGCAGCACCTCAAATCTAAGAGCAGTATTAATAGAAGGTAAAATGCATTACATGGGGACCGGTAATTCCGGTTTAATAACTATGGAGCCGGGCAGTTATTTTGTTTCAAACGCAAAACCGGTACATCACGTCTCATGCGATGCCGAAGAGGATTGTATAATCTACGTTCGCCTGGATGGGAAGTTAAATATCATTTCCAATCAGTAAAATGATTAGATTTTACTGACTGACTAAAAGTCCTCTCGCATTCACTTATTAATGAAGCTAAATTTATATAGATATGAATATTAATTATTTTATAAAAGGTCTTCCCAAGGCAGAACTCCATCTCCATATCGAAGGCTCACTTGAGCCGGAGCTGATGTTTGAGATTACAGGAAGAAACGGAATAAAACTTCCATATAACTCGGTTGAAGAGATAAAAAGTGCCTATAATTTCAGTAACCTGCAGGATTTTCTTGATATTTATTACAGCGGGATGAACGTTCTGATCAATGAAATCGATTTTTATGACCTCACTATGGCCTACCTGGAAAAAGTCCACGCCCAGTCGGTAAGGCATGTTGAGATATTTTTTGACCCCCAGGCCCATACTTCAAGGGGCATAGATTTTGAGACTGTGATTAACGGGATCGAAAACGCCCTTGCAGTGGGCGAAAGAAAGTATGGAATATCTTATAATATTATTATGTGTTTTCTAAGGCACCTTGACCAGGCTGATGCGTTCACTGCGCTTGAAATGGCAATACCGTTTAAAGACAGGATTATCGGGGTAGGGCTGGACTCATCTGAAAAGGGGCATCCGCCATCAAAGTTTAAAGATGTGTTCCTTAAGGCACGTGAAGAGGGATTTCTGACTGTAGCACACGCAGGTGAAGAAGGGCCGTCCGAATATGTCCGTGAGGCAATCGAACTGCTCGATGTAAAGCGAATAGACCACGGGAATGCAATTCTTGATGACGAAGACCTTACGGCGTATGTTGCAGAAAAACAGATTGCACTTACGGTCTGCCCTTTATCTAATCTAAAATTAAAGGTCATTGACCATATGGATAATCACCCGGTACCGGAAATGCTTGATAAAGGCCTGGTTGTAACAATAAATTCAGACGACCCCTCGTATTTCGGCGGATATATTAATGAAAACTACGAAGCAGTGCAGGAATCATTTGGATTTGGACCGGAAATACTTTCGGAACTTGCGAAGAACAGTTTTAAATCTGCCTTTATTGAAAGCGAAAAGAAACTGCGGTTATGCCGGGAAGTTGATGAATACGCAGATAAAGCAGGGTAGTGATTAATTACTACTTAAACTCATGGCCTTTTTTAATCCTGGCACCCGCTTCTTTAAAATGCTCCTTATAATCTTTAAGTTCCTTTTTTAGCGGTTCAGAACTAACTTTGTCAGTTACTTCCCCCAGTTTCTCATCGATATTTTCGAGAAGGTGTACTATTTTCTGGTCTTTGTTACTTTCCATAACAATAATATTAACCCCATTTTTTAGTTATTATTTAATAAAATGCTAAGTCTTTACGAGTTAAGAAAGATCCACGCCAATGTTACCGCAGTACTTTTTAAAAAAGAAGAATATATGTTCGAAGGTATATTGAGATGGCTGACGGACCGGGGATTCGGTTGTGAGAATTTTGAAGAAACCGATATGTATTATGTATTTAAACAGCCGGTAGAAGGTGATTTCAGATCATTTACATACCATAAACTGGAAGGAGCTATAGCCGTTGAAGTAGGATCCTATGATAGAGGTGAAGTAGAAACTGCGGGTAATTACCCTGATATTAATAAACTTTAAGAACTTCGTAGTTGTCCTTAATACATCTCATGTAATAGTCTTTCTTTTCTTCAGAGTTTAAAAAAGTTTTATATACAGAATAAGGAACCCCAGAATACTGGTACTGTGATACGTAGTTTTCCCTGGTGATGATATTTATCTTATTGTTGAAATAACTTACCGCGACAACATAAGGGTCCCCGGTTGAAACTGCAGGGAACGAAAGGAGATTATAAACTGGTGTTTTTTCCGCACCGGTGAGCAGTTCCTCATTAATACATACGGGGGTTATCTCTTCCGAATGCAGCCTGCCCGTAACTATAAGTGAGGAGAATAAACACAATAAAATAATTACTGTCATTTCGTATTTAATTTTCATTCCGGCCCTTTTAAAGTTTGCCTGGCTTAGCTTGGTAACAAAGTATCTGAGGAGTTTCATATCTCTGAATCTAAACTTTTGTGGAATGTCCTTTCTCCCGTGGTAATCCACATCTATTTCTATCCATTCATTATTTTCAGGCAATAAATTACTGAAGGACCTGACTTTCCCAAGTTTGTAGTAGTTAATATTCCTTATTTCTTCTTCCGTACTGATTATTTTTGCGGCCATATCTTTATCTAAAATACATAATTTTTTGTATATTTAGTATTTTAAAATATATTAGTTTTAATATCCACTTTTTTGAAGGAACCTATTCAATGAAAATATTTCTTGCCCTGTTGATCGCTGCTGTTCCAGTTTCCTATTCATTTGCCGAAGACTGGATGCTTATCGGCAATACCAGGAGCGGGGACACCTTTTACCTCGATAAATCTTCAATAAATAAAAAAAATAATTTAAGCACTGTAAATGAAAAGCAGGTGTTTAAATTCGCACAGATTTCACAGAACGGCAATTTCTATGACCAGACCCTCCTGGTAAAAGTATATGACTGCAGCAGCAGGACATTTACAATTACTGAAGTATTTGGGCAGGATAGAAATGGAAATACTGTGTTTAATGAAAATTTTGATAAATATTACCAGGAAAACCCTTCTAAAAAATGGCTAAGCGTAGGGCCGGGTTCCCTGTTTTTAAAAGCACTTGATACTGCCTGTAATTAACAAAAGGGAAAGTTGTTTGGATTAAAATAATGAAAGATTTAATAGGTTTTAACTATATAGGCGAAGCTGCCCACGACTTCGGGGAACTCCACATTAACTGGAAATGGCTTGTGGCCCTCGGCGCAGTATTTGTAATGCTCGGCACTATCGGGCTGGGTATTACATACTTCCTAACGGTTGCGAGTGTCTTCTTTATAGGGTTATTGCTTTTAATCGGCGGAGGGGCGCAGGTAGTGCACCTTTCCAGGTCAAGGGGCTGGAAAAGCATATTCCTTCATCTTCTTATTGCGGTACTTTATATACTCGCAGGCATATGCGTTGTAACAAACCCCGTAGCGGCATCTATCACTCTTACCCTGGTATTTGCCTGGATATTGATAATAATCGGTATATTCAGAATATTTATAGCGTTCCAGGCACGCAGGTATAAAAACTGGCACTGGCTGCTTCTCGGCGGTTTTGTTTCAGTACTTTTCGGACTTGTGATAATTAATGACTGGCCCGCATCGGGGTTGTTTGTGATTGGACTGATTATTGCAATAGAGATGATAATCCACGGTATCGGGCTTATCTTTTTTGGTTACGGCATAAAACAGCACAGCGTTTAAAGGTCACTTAACTTCTTTTGCAGTTCCACGTATTCTGCAACATTCCGGTCATATTCTTCTTTTTCTGCATCACATCGGCCCGGGCTGTCATTTACGCAGCTATTGTAACTGTTCCTGGACTTTACTACCTTTTGTCTTGATTCAAGGAGGCTTTCCTTGTCGTTTGCTTTCTTAAAGCTGTCCCCTATTTCTCCGCCTACTCCCCTGGTGGCCTCTTTTCCGTAACTGCAGCCAAGAGCGAGCAGCAATATCAGCATGGGTATAAACTTGTTCATCTAACCTCCTAATATCATTGAATTAATAGCATCGAAATAAAAAAAATGTAATATTTACAATTTGTTAAGTAACGAGTATATTATCACACTCTTAAAAATATTTAAACTAGAAGTTGGGGTAAAAATTATTATGAAAGTTAATTTAGAAGATATAAATGATACGCAGAAAAAGATTGATGTATCTATACCTGCTGACACTGTAACCAGCAAAAGAGACGAAATCTTTAATGAATTTAAAAATAATGCGAGCATAAAGGGGTTCAGGTCAGGAAAGGCGCCGGACAAGGTGATTGAATCCATGTACGGGAAGGCGATCCGCCAGGAGGTGGCTTCACAGCTTGTCTCCGATTCACTCGAGAGTGCATTAAAGGAAGTTGACCTTTCTCCCATTAACAGACCTGACGTAAACCCGGGCGAGGTAAAGGCAGGGGAGGACTTCAATTTTACGGTTGAATTCGAAATTATTCCAAAATTTGAACTGTCCGAGTATACAGGCCTTGAACTAAAGAAAAAGAAAATTGATATTAAGAAAAAAGACATTGACAACACCCTTAAGGAAATTACCGAAAGGTCAGCCACTTCAAACCCTGTGGAAGAAGACAGGAAGGTAAAGAAGGGCGACATAGTGGTTGTTGATTTTGAAGGCCAGATTGACGGTAAGACCGTAAACGACCTGAAACAGGAAGACGCTAAATTTGTTGCCGGTGAGGGCCAGTTAATAAAAGAGTTTGACGACAACATTATAGGGCTTAAGAAGGGAAAATCGAAAAAATTTGATGTTTCTTATGAAGAAGATTTCCAGATTAAGGAAGCCGCCGGAAAAACAGTCAACTACAGTATTACACTTAAAGAAATCCACGAAAAGATTGTACCAAAACCAAATGCTGAATTTGCCAAGGGTCTTGGCTTTGAGACCCTGCAAGAACTTAAGGAAAAGATTAAAGAAGATCTTACGGCCCAGCAGGAAAGAACCGAGCAGGGAAACCTCAAAGAGCAGATTGTCACTATCTTTGACAAGGACAACGATTTCCAGGTGCCCGATGTGCTTATAAATGACGAAGCATCAAGGCTCCAGAGAGATTTTGCAGCCAACTTCCAGAGGCAGGGAGTACAGATGCCGGAGCTTGATGAAGGCGGGACGGCAAAGTTCAGGGAAATTGCCGCAAGGAATGTAAAGAGCTCGATAATATTTGCCCAGATCGCGAAGAAAGAAAACATCAAACCAGAGAGCAACGATGTACAGAACAAACTTCACGAACTTTCTGCCCAGCTTCAGGTCCCTATGGATAATCTGATGCAGGTCTACCAGGACGAAAATATGATGGCAAATATTGAGTCGGCTATTACAGAAGAAAAGGTAATAGAATTTATTAAAGAAAAAGCTAACATTGTCGAGGAGTTAGAGCAGAAAACTAAAATTGACAATGAAGAATAAGACAGTATAATCCTTGTTTAATGTCTTACGTACCCGTAGTAGTTGAACAAACCAGCAGAGGAGAGCGGGCTTATGATATCTTCTCACGACTTCTCAAGGACAGAATAGTATTTTTAGGCACTGCCATAGACGATTCTGTAGCCGATGTAGTTATTGCCCAGCTCCTTTTCCTCGAATCCGAGAATCCAGACAAGCCAATTTACATCTATATTAATTCACCGGGCGGCCAGGTTACATCGGGCCTCGCGATCTATGATACTATGCAGTATATAAAACCGGAAGTAAGTACCATATGCATTGGCCAGGCAGCCAGTATGGCAGCTGTACTACTTGCCGCGGGCAAGAGGGGACACAGGTATGCCCTTCCTCATGCAAGGGTAATGATGCACCAGGTACTGGCAGGAGTACAGGGCCAGGCAAGTGACATTGAGATTCATGCTAAGGAGATTCTCAGGGTAAGGGAAGACCTTAACAAAATTCTGGAAACACATACCGGGCAGACACTTGAAAAGATTGAAAAAGATACTGACAGAGATTTTTTCCTTAATGCACAAAGTGCTTTAGATTACGGCGTTGTAGATGCTATAATTACAAAGAGACAGGAGGCTGTTTAGTGACGACCAGCAGACGTGATGGTAAAGAAGGAAAGCTTTACTGTTCTTTTTGCGGAAAGAGCCAGAAAGAAGTTAAAAAGCTGATTGCAGGGCCTACTGTATACATTTGCAATGAGTGTATTGAGCTCTGTAATGAAATAATCGCAGAAGAGGACGCAAAGGAAGATTCATTAAAAAAGAGTTATTCCCCGCTTCCTTCACCACCTCAGATAAAAGAATTCCTTGATGAATACGTTATTGGCCAGGACAGGGCAAAGAAAGTCCTTTCAGTAGCTGTATATAATCATTATAAAAGAGTCGAACTTAATGACCTCAGCAGTAAAAGAAACGAAGTAGAGATACAGAAAAGTAATATTATGCTTATCGGCCCTACCGGGTCGGGAAAGACACTCCTTGCGCAGACACTTGCAAGGTTCCTTGATGTGCCTTTTACAATTGTCGATGCCACATGCTACACGGAAGCCGGATATGTAGGCGAAGATGTTGAAAATATGATTGTAAGCCTGCTGCAGGCAGCCGATTATGATGTAGACCGTGCATCCAAGGGAATAATCTATATTGATGAAATTGACAAGATCGCAAGAAAATCCGGAGACAGCCCTTCAATAACCAGGGACGTATCTGGTGAAGGCGTACAGCAGGCACTTCTTAAAATAATGGAAGGCACAAAGGCAAATGTACCGCCAAAGGGCGGGAGGAAGCATCCCCAGCAGGAGTTCATACAGATAGATACAACAAATATCCTCTTCATATGCGGCGGGGCGTTTTGCGGACTTGATGATGTAATTAAAAACAGAATAGGCGAAAAATCCATAGGGTTTGGAGCTTCAATTGAGAAAGTAAATGAAAGTGATTCGGGTTCAATTTTAAAGATGACACAGCCCGAAGACCAGATACTGTTTGGGTTAATACCCGAGTTTGTAGGCAGGATCCCTGTTGTGGCGACCCTCGATGAACTTGAAGAAGACTCGCTTGTTGAAATATTAACCAAACCAAAAAATGCCGTTATCAAGCAGTTCCAGAAATTAATGGAACTGGAAGGCGTTGAACTAGAAGTGACCAAGTCTGCACTAAAGGCAATTGCCCAGGAAGCTATAAGGAGAAAGACAGGTGCCAGGGGGTTAAGGGCCATTATTGAATCAATAATGCTTGATATTTCCTATGAAGTCCCAACTATTGAAGGGATAAGGCGCTGCGTTATAACCGAGGAAGTGGTAATGGGTACCGGAGAACCTCTTTACTTCTATGAGGAAGAAAGGCGTATCGGAGCATAATACGTTATTTTCTGCTTATTTTTTGTAGACAAAATATAATTTTCAGTTATAAAATTAGTCCATTAATTTTTGGGCGTTTAGCTCAGTGGGAGAGCGCTTGCCTTACAAGCAAGATGTCACAGGTTCAAATCCTGTAACGCCCATGATTATTACCGGTGGGGCCGTAGTTCAGCCTGGTTAGAACGCTGGCCTGTCAAGCCAGAGGTCGCGAGTTCAAATCTCGTCGGTCCCGCCATTTATCATTAAATTATTATCAATTCCAGTTACTTTTAACACATGGACAAATTTCCAGATACAGAAGAAATTAAAGACCAGTTAAAAGAAAAAGATTTAACCCCCGAAGTAATTAATTCCCAGATAGAAATATTTGAAAAAGGAATCCCCCCTGTTCAGCTTTTAAGGCCCTGTACTATAGATGACGGTATTGCGAGGCTTACCCCGGGTGAAGAATCAGAATATATAAATAGTTACGAAACGACTTTAAATGATATCCAGAAATATAAATTCGTCCCCGCTTCCGGCGCAGCATCCAGGATGTTTAAATCACTTATTAATGATTACACGCAGATTTCTGCAAATAACGGCCCCGGGGAAGATATAAAGAAGCTCATATCTAATCTTGGCAGTTTTGCTTTCAATAAAGAACTTGATGCAGTTGCGGATATTAATAATGAAAAAGATGTCCTGGAAAAACTCCTTTTTGACAGCGGCCTTAACTATTCCAACCTGCCAAAGGGCCTGATCAAATTTCATTCATATCCGGGCGGACCAAGGACAGCATTTGAAGAACACCTGGCCGAGGCAGTGGAGTATATCTCGGATGAAACAGGAAACTGTAATATACATTTTACAGTTCCAATAGAATACAGGTCCGTGATAGAGAGTTTCCTGGATGAGAAATCCTATGATTACCAGACCGGAAATATTAAATTTAATCCCAGTTTTTCAGTCCAGAACCCAAATACAGATACAATAGCTGTAAGTCCGGAAAATAAACCCGTGACTGGTAAAGATGGCAGGCTGATTTTCAGGCCCGCGGGTCACGGCGCATTAATAGAAAACCTGGACGGGATAGATTCCGACATTATCTTTATAAAAAATATTGATAATGTAACGACTGAAAAATTCCTTCCGGACACAATAAAATATAAAAAAGTGATAGGCGGGTATCTATTGTCAGCAGTAAATAAGATAAAAGAAATACTTTTAGAGCTTGAAGACGTAAATTTAGATAATGACAGGCTGTTGCAAATAATATCTGAATGTAAAAGTGAATTTGGGATTGAGATAGCTGATGACGCAACGCAAAATGAAATTGCAGATGCACTTAACAGGCCGGTTAGGGTATGCGGAGTTGTTAAAAACGAAGGAGAACCTGGCGGGGGGCCTTTCTGGATTGAAAAAGAAGGTATCAAAACCAAGCAGATTGTAGAGTCAGCACAGGTGGATATGGAAGATAAAACTCAAAGAGAAATATGGCAAAGCTCAACCCATTTTAATCCGGTGGATATTGTTTGCAGTGTAAGGGATTATAAAGGTGATAAGTTTGATCTTGGTAAATTTATTGATAATGATGCGGGTATTATTACAAATAAAAGTGTTGATGGCAAAGAGATAAAAGCCCTGGAGCTTCCCGGACTCTGGAACGGTGCTATGGCCAACTGGATAACCTTTTTTGTAGAAGTGCCGTTAATTACATTCAACCCGGTTAAAACAGTATTTGATCTCCTGAGGAAGGAACATCAGAATTAAAATCTTTAATACAAACATTGCCAAAATGCGTATAGACTTATTGTTACCAGGTATTTAAAATGGGCAAATTAAAACTACATTCTATTATTCTTGCAGGTGGTTCTGGCACAAGGCTCTGGCCCCTTTCACGAGAAGAATATCCCAAACAGTTTTCGAGCCTGATTGGCACTGATTCTTTACTGCAGGCAACTTATAAAAGACTTCTTCATCACTTTGGGCAGGAAAATATATCCGTGGTTGTTGGAGAAAATCATAAATTCGAGGTCAACCGTCACCTTAAAGAAATTAACGTAGATAAAAGTGAATGTATTGTGACTGAACCAGTTGGTAGAAATACCGCCCCTGCAATACTTTACGGCACTTTAAAAATGCTTAAAGAAGCCGACACGGATGACGCACTTGTATTTGTATTTCCCGCGGACCATGTAATTGAAGACGCAAAGGAATTTGAAGACGCGGTAGAAAGGGCAGACCTGCTTGCCCACGATGGTTTTATTGTTACGTTTGGCATTAAACCCCATTACCCGGAAACAGGTTACGGGTACATTGAAGGCGGCGACCCTATTAATAACGGCGGCCTTAGAATCAGGAGATTTGTTGAAAAACCAAACGAAGAAAAGGCAGTGGAATACCTAAATAGTGAAAACTATTTCTGGAACGGCGGAATATTTGCATTTAAGGCATCAACAATTATTAACGAGTTTAATGAGTATGCGCCTGAAATCGCTCACATCCTTAATAATAGCAATGATATAGACGAATCCACTTACAGTAAATTACCCAATATCTCGTTTGATTATGCAATAATGGAGAATACAGACAAAGGTGCAGTCCTGCCTGTTTCATTTAAATGGAGTGATGTAGGTTCATGGAAATCCGTATATGATTTCCTCCCAAAAGAAAACAACAACAATGTCCTGAAAGGGGACATTATAGCGAATAATTCCAAAAACTGCCTTATTCAGGGTGACAGGCGGTTAATTGTCGCCAACGGCCTTTCGGATATAGCCGTGGTAGATACAAATGATGCAGTACTGGTCTCTCATATTGACCATTCACCGAACATTAAATCAATAGTTAATGAGCTTAAGGAGAAAGGAAGACAGGAAAGTCTTTACCATGATATTGTTAACAGGCCCTGGGGTTATTTTATCAACCTCAACGAGGATGAAGGATACAAGGTAAAAAAGATCGTTATAAATCCGGGTAGTAAACTTTCACTTCAAAAACACGAGCACAGGTCCGAACACTGGATTGTATCAAAAGGGACTGCGAAAGTCGTAAACGGTGACGATACAGTAATTGTTAAGGAAAAAGGCTCAATATTTATTCCCCGGCAAAATATACACAGGATTGAAAACGAAAGTGATACCCACCTTCATATTATAGAGGTGCAGTTCGGAGATATTCTTGACGAGGATGATATTGTACGTATTGAAGACGATTATGGAAGGATAAGCAATTGATGATTAAGCAAAGGATTCTAAACTTTATTTTTATATTTGTTCTAATGTTATCGGTCGTTCCCACTTTGCTCAAAGCCGGGGAATTAAAATATGAAGTGATTTCCGAGGGTTTTTTAAGCGGAGATGACCGTACTCAAAGCATGGTAGTTAAGGGAAATGATGTCCTTAACAAATTACTTGCAAAGCAGGGTGAAGATATACAACCTCCTGGTATAGACCTTAATACTGAAACTGTTGCTATGATAGTGCCGGATAAATACAGTTACCCCGACTTGGTAGTAATAGAAGATATTAAGAAAAATAATCAGGGGATAATAAATGTAAACTATTCCGTAAAAACTTACGATTATGTACCTTCCGAGAACGAAGAGATAAACAGGCCTTATAAATTAATTAAGATATTCCCGGCCGGAAAAAATTTAACCAGTGTTAGTTTCAGGGAAGTGAATTCCAGGAGCCCGGTGTTTGTTAATAACTCCGTAGATAATATTGTTAAGTACACCAATGTTATGGAGGACAACAGGGAAAACCTGTTCTTAAACTATTTACCTCTTGATAAGGGAAACAGCTGGACATATGATTTTGAATCACCAAGAGGCAAGGGGAGCCAGACATTTTCAATTGTTACATACACTAACGGCTGGTCCATATTTGATTCATATTTTGGTATGAATAATCTTGCTCTCAGGCTCGACCGCGGCGGGCATATCCATGTATCTTCTGAAAGCGGCAACAGGCCGTTTTACACACCAGATGTACTGGTGAGTTATCCTAAAGAAACTTTTAAAACAGGTACGTCTGAATTTAATGACATCATGGTTGTCACATCCGGTGATAAAAGTAATATAAAGTTTAAAGATATCTATGCCAGGGATGTCGGGCTTGTTTACCATGAACACAAGACAAAAGACGGTCCTGCTAAATACAGCCTGTCCAGCGCTTACGTCAGGGGCAAGCAGATTCCTTAATATCTAATTGACACAAAGTTTCCTTTAGTTATTTTTTTTATTCCTTTTGGAGAGGTGGCCGAGTGGTCGAAGGCGCTCGCCTGCTAAGCGAGTAAGGGGGTTAAACTCCTTCGAGGGTTCGAATCCCTCCCTCTCCGCACTTCCCTCATAATATTTTTCAGCTAACTTTAGGTATTGTGAATGAATTTCAATTACTGTTAATAAATCTTTCATCAGCACTCTTTATGACAGGTGTTATATGGTTTGTTCAGCTTGTGCATTACCCCCTTTTTGTATTTGGAAATAAAAGGGATTTTACGGAATTTTCAAAAACCCATTCTCAAAATGCAGGTTACGTTGTAATTTTGCCTATGATTGCCGAATTAGTGACCTCAATTTTGCTGCTGATATCAAATTCTTCAACCGGAAATTATTATTACTATACAGCGGCGTTTATCCTGTTGGTTATTATCTGGATATCAACTTTTTTAATCCAGGTACCTTCACATATAAGATTATCTACTGGGTATAATAAGGCTGAAATTAATGTTCTTGTAAAATTTAACTGGATAAGGACTACCTGCTGGACGTTAAGGTCAATACTGCTTTTATATTTAATGGTGAGAATAAATGGATAAAAAAAATATCTTAATAACCGGGGCAACCGGGTATATAGGAAGCCGATTATTAAAAGAGCTGAAAAAAACTGATTATTCCATATCCTGCCTTGCACGTAAACCGGAATACCTTACATCCAGGGTGCCGGGAAATATAAAGGTAATTAAAGGTGATGTACTCAATACTGAATCACTTGAAAAAGCACTAAAAGGGATTGATACGGCGTTTTACTTTGTCCATTCAATGGGAAATAAAGACTCATTTGAAGAGCTGGACAGGGTTGGGGCCCAAAACTTTGCACAGGCCGCTGAAAAGATGAATGTAAAAAGGATAATCTATCTTGGGGGCTTGGGTGATTCTTCAAAAAAACTGTCCCAGCACCTTGAAAGCAGGCACGAAACAGGAGAAATCCTGCGGAGTTATAAAACCCAGGTAATTGAGTTCCGGTCTTCAGTAGTAATTGGTGCGGGAAGCCTGTCTTTTGAACTGATAAGGGCCCTGGTGGAAAAACTTCCTATTATGACAACTCCAAGATGGGTATATGTGGAAACACAGCCAATCCTGATTAATGACCTTCTGGACTATCTTACCGGAGCAATAGATAAAGAGTTTGAAGGCAATAAAATATTTGAAATTGGCTGCGAAGATATAGTGACTTATGGGGATTTGATGAAAATCTATGCTGACCACAGGGGCCTTAAACGCTATATTATCCCGGTACCCGTTCTAACACCGTGGCTGTCAAGTCTCTGGCTCGGCCTTGTAACACCTATATATGCAAGGATAGGCAGAAAAATTATTGACAGCCTTAAATATTCTACAGTTGTTAAGGACCACTCTGTCGACAATTACTTTGATATTAAACCAAAGAACGTTTCTGAGTCAGTCAGGATTGCACTTGATGATGAAGAGAAGAAATTTCACCAGAATGACTGGCAGCAGTCATTATCTTCCACGAATACACTTAAAAGCTGGGGCGGAAAAAAATTTGGATCAAGGATTGTTGATACCCACAGCCAGACTACCGATTTATCAAAAGAAAAACTTTTTGTCCCTGTAAAAAATATTGGCGGTAAAAACGGCTGGTATTACGCTGACTGGCTTTGGAAATTACGGGGATATATTGATATTGCATTTGGCGGTGTCGGTATGAGAAGGTCAAGGTCAGAGGACGAAGAGATAAGGGTAGGTGACATCATTGACTGGTGGAGAGTTGAAGAATACAGGGAAAATGAAGTACTAAGGCTTTATTCAGAAATGAAACTTCCGGGCAGGGCATGGCTTGAGTTTAAGGTAAAAGAAAAGAACGATCATAGTATTATAGAGCAGACTGCAATTTTCGACCCTGTAGGGCTCTCAGGCCTTTTATACTGGTATGCACTTTACCCGATTCATAATATTATATTTTCGGGCATGGTAAAAAATATCGTACAGAAAGCAGGGGCAATTAATTAAACAGGGCCCCATGCTTAATTCATCTGAAGTAATCAAAGAACTCAGAAAATATACTGACCCTGAAAAGGCTGCATTCTATCAGGGGTTTTTCCGTACCGGAAAAGGTGAATACGGGGAAGGTGATAAGTTCATAGGGGTTACTGTCCCCAATATCAGGAAGACAGCCCTGAAATACAAAAATATTGAGCTTTCTGAGTTAAAAATACTCATACATTCCAAATTCCATGAACACAGGCTTCTATCACTTTTTATACTGGTCAATAAATTTGAAAAAGGTAATGAAGAAACAAAAGAAGCTGTGGTTAATTTTTATCTGAACAATTTAGAAGGTGTTAATAACTGGGACCTTGTTGAC
>CAJHZB010000027.1_pt1 | contig 146799 bp, 145 predicted proteins | sample 9198931 | NCBI WGS metagenome assembly CAJHZB01 (sample SAMEA7708346, study PRJEB35096) | sediment metagenome | biome: marine neritic benthic zone biome [ENVO:01000025]; feature: sediment [ENVO:00002007]; material: shallow marine sediment [ENVO:03000034] sea grass bed [ENVO_01000059] ... | reverse complement strand
TGATCTCCTCACCGTAAACTGTTTCGGAAAAATCAAATAGATGTGTTTCAATTAAAAGCCTGTTTTTACCGAACGTGGGCCTGAAACCGATATTGGTAATACTCTTGTACCTTGAACCTTTAAGTGTGGATACCGTTGCATATACTCCCGGTTTGGGGAGCAGCTCCCAGTCCGTATTAATATTAGTGGTCGGGAACCCGATTTCCCTGCCCCTCTTTTCACCTTCGACAATTTTTCCCTTAAGGTAGTATGTATAACCAAGCAGTCTGTTTAATTTCAGGATGTCCCCATCTTCAATTTTCTGCCTTATAAGACTGCTGCTTATAACCTCAACACCAAGTTTTTTAGGGGTTATTACATGTGTCTCAAAACCGTATTTTTTACCCATCTGCTTAAGAAAATCGGCATTGCCGGAGCGGTTTTTGCCAAACATAAAATCAGGCCCGACAACAATGTCTTTTATATTGAGTGTTTTCATCAGCACATTCTGTACAAATTCTTCGGGGCTTAGCTGTGAAAGCTCTTTAGTAAACTTAAGTGATACCGCGATGCCCACACCGGCCTTTTCGAGCAATGCCAGTTTTTCCTTTACCGGCACAATTAAAGACACATCCTTACCAGCAAGTACTTTCTGAGGGTGCGGATCGAAGGTCAGCAAACATGACCTGGTAGATTTTCGCTCTGCTATATCATTTATTAACTGAATAATCTCTTTATGCCCGAGATGCACGCCGTCAAAATTTCCAATAGCCGCTGATGTTGAATAATCTACAGGTTTTTGTGGATCAACAATTACTTCCATTTTAAATATGAGGGAATATTAGATTTACAAACAGATGTATTTAAATACTTAAAACAGACTAATTAAGATATCATTCTGTAGCTAGTTAGCAAGATTAAATAATAATTATTTATGGACAAATCCGTGGTTTAAATTCCTTACAATCCGGCAGTCTATCCAATAATTTTTTCGACCTTTTTTACGGCTGTGGGTAGTGTGAAAATTATCAAACGGTCTTTTACCTGGGGAATAAAGTCTCCGCGGGGAATAATAATTTCTCCTTCCCTCAGGCAGACCCCTACAATAGATTCTGAAGACATATGGACATCCATAAGTTTTTTGCCGATGATAGGTGAACTCTCTTCAAGTTCAAATTCGAGCACTTCTCCCCTGCCCTCTTCAACAAGTGCTATATTGGCTACGCCCCCGATGTGGAGCATGCTCAGTATCTCGTTTGCTACCGCCAGCCTTACGCTCACGGCACGGTCTACACCTATTGCTTCAAGCACATCAATATAATCCGGGTTTGTATAAAGGACAGTGGACCTTTTAACACCGAGGTTTTTTGCCAGTAGTGCGCTTAATACATTTTCTTCATCATCACCGGTAAGTGCAGCAAGGTAATCTGCTGATTCCACCCCCGCTTCCTTAAGAGTTTCCGCATCTGTAGCATCACCCCTGAATACGGTTATTTCGGGTATTTCCTCAGCAACTAGTTCTGCGCGTTCCGGGTCATTCTCAATAAGTTTTACGGATATATCCAGGCCAATAAGGGTATTCGCGACTCTCCTGCCCAACCTTCCCCCACCAACAATTATCGCGGAGTTTATTTTTTCTATTTTAAGGTTAAACAGTTTTTTTAATCTTTTAAGTACAGCCGGGTCCCCTAGTGCATACACGTAGTCCCCTGACCTGATAATGGTTTCCCCGGACGGGATCTGTATACTTCCACCCCTGGCTATTCCCACGAATATCCAGGAACTTGCAGGTTCAAGGTTTTTTAGTTGCTTATCGACAATCTCCGTGCCTTCCTCAACCCTTAATTTAAACAGTTCTACCTTGCCGTCTGCAAAAGTCTCGGCCTTCCACGCAAACGGTGCGCTGATAAGGATCGAAAGTTTTTCGGATATAATTTCACTGGGGCTTACAACACATATATTCTCATTATTCAATAGCCCCGGGTACTCGGCATATTTGGAATTCCTTACCCTGCATATGATATTGTTCAGTTTAAGCTTATTTGCGTAAAGAGTCGACAGTATATTGGTCCTGTCATCACCTGATACGGCAAGCAGAATGTCAGACTCATCAAGCCCGGCCTGTTTTAGTATTTCGGGGTTATCACCCTCGCCGTAAATAGAAAGTATATCGAGGCTGTCTCTCATCTTGTCTGACCTTTCCTTGTTGTTTTCAATTACAACAACATCATGGTCATTCGACAGTTCCCTTGCAAGAAAAGACCCTACCTGTCCGGCTCCTATTATTACTATTCTCATTTTTGCCTGCCTAACCGTTTACTTTACTGTTCCTGGAATATATATAAATCAGCTTAATAATACCAATAAATACAAGTGCTAGTGAGATTAACTGTGCCTGTGACAGACCCTCGATAAAACTCGGGGTGGTATTCCTGAGAAATTCTACAAGGAACCTCTCGGCACCCAGCACTATAATGGTAATAGATGTAAGCCATCCAACCGGATTTTTACTGTCCTTGAGTTTCCAAAGGACAAAAAAGAATATAAACATAAAAATCGAGTCGTATAGCTGAGTGGGGTGTACTTCCTGTATCGTAGGGGGTGAACCGTTTGGAAACGCTACCGCCCACGGCAGGTCTGATGGTATACCGTAGTCGTCGCCCACAAGAAAACATCCAATCCTGCCAATGGCATATGCCATTATAAGCGGCGCCGAACATAGGTCCGTAAGGTGCCAGAAACTTATTTTTTTATAAAGTGAAATAATGTAAATACATATTAATGCCCCTATGAACCCGCCAAGGAACGTATACCCCGAAGAAAGGTAACGCATGGGGTCGGCAAACACCTCTGCAAATGTAGCATTCTGCAGAATAAAAAGGATCTTGGCGCCGCCAAGGCCGCCGATAATACTCCCAATCATTAAAACATCAGCAAGTACCCTGTCTTCACCTTTTTTTATTAAGTCTCTTTCACAGAGAAAATACGCCGCGAAAAAAGATATCAGTACCATTACGGAAAATGATGATATTGATACAGATCCGAATTTAATTAGTGTGGGATACAATTTGTTATTCCTCCGGGACTTTAACCCGATATAAGTTTAGAAAGTGTATGAAGTTAAATTATTGCCAGTATATATCCTTTATATTAAAACTTACTTCCTTCTTTCCCTGCCATTCATTTAACTGTGGGCAAAAAACAATATCAACAGATTCCGGCAGTGTAACAACCTCTTTCAGGTTAAACCAGATACCGCTGTATGATTTACCGTCTTTACTAAAGGTTATACCCAAATGTTTATTTTTAAACACTTTTTGAGATTTAATATTTGCCGATTCAATTAAAAAAAACGGCTCGTTATTTCCAATGCCGTAAGGAGATAACTGCTCAATTTCACCAACAAGATCAATGTTTATATCATCAAATTCAACTTTCATATCTATATCAATTTTCTTACCGGCATTATTTATCTTAAGTTTTTTTACCTTATCCGAAAAACTGCTGCGGAAAAGGTCAATATTATCTTCTTTAATCGTTATGCCTGCGGCCATTTTATGGCCCCCGTAAGCTTCAAGTAAATCTTCGAGGCCGGTGAGGATTTTGTGAAGGTCCACCCCGTCAACGCTCCTCCCGGAACCTTTCCCGGTACCTTGTTCGTCAATTGCGATTAAGAAAGCGGGTTTCCCGTACCTTTCGCAGAGTCTTGAAGCAACTATCCCAATTACTCCCTGGTGCCAGGACCTTGACCCAAGGATAATTGCACTCATGTCCTCATAGTTATGTTCAGCCTCTAACATTGAAATAGCTTCGGTTAGTATGCCTTTTTCTATGTTCTGCCTTTTTGTATTTTCACTATTAAGGTTTATCGCGATAAGTTTTGCTTTCTCAAAATCCTCCGCTGTCAGCAGTTCTACAGCAACGCCCGGGTCATCGAGCCTGCCTGCAGCATTTATCCTGGGGCCAAGTTTAAAACCGATATCAAAGGAATTAAGAGGGCTGTTTATTTTACTTACTTCCATTAGTGCCTTTATTCCGGCCCTTTTGGGCTGCTGCATTCTTTTAAGGCCTTCCCTGATAAATATCCTGTTTGTATTTGTAACAGATGCACAGTCTGCGACTGTGCCAAGAGCAACAAGGTCTAGAAAATCCCCGAGGTTCGGTTCGTTGTCTTTAAAATGGCCCTTGTCCCTCAGGTGCCGCCTGAACGCTATAGCAAAATTAAAGATAACCCCGACTCCCGCAATATCCTTATCCGGATAGGGGCAGTCCTTTTGGTTGGGATTTAATACAGCAACTGCATCGGGGATCTTACCGGGCGGAAGATGATGGTCTGTAATAATAAAATCCATACCAAGACCCTTTGCATATTCCACCTCCTCATACGCGGTTATCCCGCAGTCGCACGAAATTACAAGGTCGGTTTTACTTTTATGGAGCTTATCCAGAGCACTGATATTAATTCCATACCCTTCTTTTATCCTGTCCGGGTTATAGGTGATAACTTCCATCCCGAGGCCTTTCAGGAACTTATAAAAAAGTGATGTCGAAGTTACTCCGTCCACATCATAGTCCCCGTAAATGGCAACGCGCTGATTACTGTTTAATGCTTTATCGAGACGCGTAACCGCTTTATCCATATCTTTCATTAAATTTGGCGAAGGAAGGTCAAAGAGCTTAGGGCTAAGGAAGGCCTCTGCTTCTATTTCAGTCTTTATACCCCTGTTGATCAGGACCTGGGCAGTTATGGGATTAATATTCAGGTTGCCTGAAATTTTATTACTAAGTTTGTTATTTGGAGAGGCAAGTACCCAGTTTGGTTTCATAATTACTAAAGATTTTTAAGTGCTTCGAATATACCCCTTAGTCCCATTACGTAGCTGTTTATTCCAAACCCGGAAACTACGCCTACAGAGACCCCGGAGACATATGATTTGTGCCTGAACTCTTCTCTTTTAAATATATTGGAAATATGGACTTCAACCGTGGGTATTCCCGTGGACAAAAGAGCGTCTCTGATTGCAACACTCGTATGTGTATAAGCGGCGGGGTTAATAATAATCCCGTCATAAGTGCCGAACGCGTCCTGGATCTTACTTACAATCCCGCCCTCTGAGTTTGACTGGAAGAACTCAAGCTTAAGGTCCTTACTAAGTGCAGCGGCCTCTTTTTCAAGCATTGTATTTATGTCCTCAAGGGTGTTGTTGCCATATATATCCGGCTCTCTTTTTCCGAGGAAATTAAGGTTCGGCCCGTTTATTATTAATATGTTCATAAAATTTATCCCTGTCTGTCCGGATTAATGTCCAGACTTTTTATTTTTTCTATTCTCTCTATTATACGTTTATCCTGAGGATTATTTAAAAGCAGTTTGTTATATATCTCAAGCGAATCACTATAATGGCCCTGTTCATAATACAGGTCTGCCAGTGTAGTGGAGACTATCTCCGTTTCAGTATCGCTCCTGCTCATATTATTAACATTTACAACTCCGGATTTAAAATCAGGGTATTCATCAACAATGTCTTTTAACTCTACCATCTGGTCACCTGCCTTTAACCCGTCAAGAAAATCTTTAAGTTCCTGGTTATCGGGATGAAAAAAAAGCAGGTTCCTGGATATTTCACCGGCCCTCTTTTCGTTGCCTTCGGATTTATAGATCTGAAGAAGTATTTTTGAAACGGCTATATTGTCAGGCGCGAGCTTTATAACTTTTTCAAACTCTTTTTTGGCTCCGTCGATTAACCACCTGTCAAAATAGATTTTACCGAGTAAAAACCTTGCCGTGGTATTATGCTTATTATGCCTCAGCCCGTTAACAAGTACTTTCAGTGCATTATCAGTTTTTTTTAGTTTAATAAGGACTTCCGCAAGCAGGACAAAACAGTTTGACGCGGGGTCTTTTTGAAGCTGGCTGCTGTATTTTACTTCAAGGCTTTTTAAGTATTCACTATTGCTCATATCAACTATATGATTTTATCAGTATTTGGGTTGTAAAACCATTACGAATTTATCTCTTTTCTTCTCAGAATATTTATTAAATGGTCAGCTTCTTTTACCTTCATAAGTTTTGTGGTTCCAAAATAGACCAGGAAGGAGACAAGTATAATGCCGGCAAGGGCCGCAAAATTAATAAGTGATTCATTGTCATCCCAGCTTATATATCCCGAGAGAAGCCACGTTGCAGCACCCATAATCACTGCCACGGGGATAATGCGTAATAAAAAATCTGTAAACTGCCTGGTAAACAGCCCCTTTGTCCTTGAGTTAAGTATATAAAAGAGTAGAAGAAAGTTTATTGTCGAAGAAATGGAGCTTGCAAGCGCAAGTCCAAACTGGTGCATGGAAAAATATATTCCCAGCACATAACCAAAAATAATATTTACAATAAACGCCAGAAACGCAATCATTACCGGCGTTTTTGTGTCCTTCAGCGCGTAAAATGCAGGTACCGTAATACGAAGGCCCCCAATTGCCCAAAGTCCGATTGAATACCCCAGCACCGCCTGCGCGGTATTTAATACGGCTGCATCTGAAAATTCACCCCTTTGAAACAGTACGGTACAAAGAGGCACCCTTAGCACGATCAGTCCTATAAGTGAAGGTATGAGAATATAGAGCATCATCTGCAGTGACAGTAAGTAGTCCTTTCTGAAAACAACAAAATTTTTATTAGCGGCCTCGGCCGAAAGCTTTGGAAGCATTACGGTTGCGATGGACACGGCTATGACGCCAAGGGGAAATTCGATCAGCCTTTCGGAGAAATAAAGATAGGTGATTGTCCCGTCGGGCATAAAAGATGCATACTGGGTATTAACAAGGATATTAAAGTTGTAGACCGCAAGGCCAAACAGCTGAGGTGTAACAAGTACCACAAGCCCCCATACCGCGGGATGGCGAATGTTCTTTGAAAATCTGAAAAGAAAATTTTGTTTTATAAGAAAAGGGATATTAATTGCGAGCTGAATTACGCCGCCAATCAGCACACCAACTGCAAGGGCCTTTATGGGGTTATCAAATACATTATAAAGTGCAGCAATACTTACTATTATTACAAGGTTAAACAGGACAGGTGAGAAAGCAGGGGCAAAAAAATGTTTGAGCGTATTTAATATCCCCATCGAAAGCGCGGCCAGGGATATAAACACAATATATGGAAACATTATCCTGTTTAGCTGTACAGCAAGGTTAAATGTCTTCTCGTCAAAGCCATAGGCAAATAGCTTTACTATTACAGGTGAAAAAATAATCCCGAGGACCGCGACAATAGATATAACAAAGAAAAGCACGGTAAAAATTGAATTCAGGGCTTTTTTTGCTTCATCGTAGCCGTTATTAAGGTATTCGGTAAATATAGGTACAAATGCAACGGTTATAGAACCTTCCGCGAAAAGCCGCCTTAGAAGGTTCGGGATCCTGAAAGCAACATAAAAGGCATCAGTCTGGTAAGACGCGCCAAAAAAGTATGCAACGACCACATCCCTCAGGTACCCGATAAGTCTGCTCAGGAATGTTAAGAGCCCGACCAGGCCCCAGTTTTGGGCAATCTTTTTATCTGTATTCATTCATCATCAGAAAGATATTCAAAGTCTACATCACCTGCTATAGAGTCCAGTACTTTAATAGAATCTTCAAGCAGGTCATCTGTTGTGGCAATCTTAACAATATTTTCCTCTGGATTTTCCGTGCGTACCCACATTAAGTGTGAATATGTGCCAAGAAGAGACTGGAGCAGTATATTCTGGCTTCTTTTTTTGAGTTTTATATATATTGAAGGCACAATTTATTCTCTTAAGTACCCAAAATAATTATATTTTTACTGATTAATTAACAATTATTCAAGAAACTTAACAATTCCTTTAACTTACATTGACATTTTAACCTAATTTTTATATAGTTATCAAATGGCATAAAAGCTATATAATTTGGCATAAAGTGGTATAATTTGGTTAACTATGTTTAGAGGACGATATGACCACACAGTAACGAACACCGGAAGAGTCAGCATTCCTTCGAAATTCAGGGAGGTTTGCAGGGACAAATACGGTGAAGAAACATTTGTCATAACCAACTTTGACAAGTGCCTTGTTGCGTATCCGTTAAAGGAGTGGAACGAAATTGAAAACAAGATCTCCGAACTCCCGCAGTTCCGACAGGACGTCTCTGCATTCATGAGATATCTGATGGGAGGGGCAGTTGACTGCCCGATAGACAGCCAGGGCCGTGTACTCATAAGCCAGTCACTCAGGAACCACGCAAACATTCAAAAAGAAGTAGTAATGATAGGAATGCTTAAAAAAATAGAGATTTGGTCTAAAGAAACCTGGGACAAGGAAGAATCCATCAGCTCGTATGAGCAGTTTAAAAAGAGCAGGGAAATTTTAGCAGAACACGGATTATAAATGAACAAACTTGCACAGGAATTTGAGAACATTACACACAAGTCCGTTTTACTAAAGGAATCGGTAGAATATCTGCGCCCTATTGAGGATGGGGTATACATTGACGCTACTTTAGGGCTTGGAAGTCACACAAGGCACCTTTTCGAGTCCACAAATCTCAACTCAAGAATAATCGGGTTTGATGTTGACGAGGAAGCAATCTCAATTGCAAAAGAGAGGCTTGCGGACTATAAGGACAATATTCATTTTATGAATAAGAACTTCTACGAGATCGACTGCGTATCTTCTGAGCTCAACCTGACAGAAGTGGACGGTATAATCGCCGATCTCGGAATGTCTTCCTATCAGCTTGAACACAGTAACAGGGGCTTTAGCTTCATGAGGAGTGAACCTCTCGACATGAGAATGGACGCCAAGCTTCAGTTTACAGCTTATGATCTTGTAAATGAAATGAGCCTTGAAGAGCTTAGCAACCTGTTCCGGGACTACGGTGAGGAAAGCTTCTCTAAGAAGATCGCAAAATCCATCATTAAGTCGAGGCAGCAAAAACCCCTTCAGACCTCCAAGGAGCTGGCCGCTTTAATATCAAACTCAATACCAAGGAAATTTCATCCCAAGAGAATACATCCAGCGACAAAAACGTTTCAGGCACTCAGGATCGCGGTAAACAACGAACTTGAAAATCTAAAAATATTTATAGAAAAAGCCGTAAAACTTTTAAAAAAAGGCGGCAGGCTGGTAATCATATCTTTCCATTCCCTTGAAGACAGGATTGTAAAAAACTCTTTCAAGGAACTCCAGTCCAGCTGCATTTGCCCCTCTGACCTCCCTGTATGCAGATGTGAAAAGGAAAGCCTGGTAAAAATAATAACAAGATCTCCGGTAACTCCCGGGAAGGAAGAAATGGTTGAAAACCCCCGCGCTAGAAGCTCCAAGATGAGGGTTGTGGAAAGAATCTGACGGATTGGAAAATGAAGAAAAGGCCCCCTGTAAAGACGTTAGTGTTCTTGGTGATTATTTCGGTAATCTCAATTCTGTACGTGCGTATAAAGGTAGAACATATTAAAATTGGCTACGAAATCTCGCGGAACAATAAGCTGGAGAAATCACTTATACAGGAAAGACAGGACCTCAGGGCCCAATTCATGAAACTTAAATCCCCGGAGAGGTTAGAACTCATAGCTGACAAATTAGGGTTTAAATACCCGACTCAAAACGACATTTTTTATATTGAGAAAGCAACAATAGTCGGCCAGAAAAAATGAAAAGGATAAAAAAGCAAAACAAACTCCATCTACAGTACAACAGAGATTCCACTAAACCCAAGTGGAGAATATATTTTTCGACCTTAATTGTATTTCTACTATTTGTATCAGTCAGCTATAAAGCACTAAGCCTACAGGTCCTGGACAGGGACAAATCATTTCAAATAGCAAAGAAACAGCATTCAAGTTCCCTGACCCTTCTTCCCAAAAGAGGAAACATAATGGACACTAAGGGTACTTATCTTGCCACAAGTATCGACACGACCTCCCTTTATATTAATCCGAAGCATATCAAGGACCCGAAAAAATTTGCTTCCACAGTTTCTGAAAATACAAACTATAAATACAAGAACCTTCTTGCCCATGCAGTCTCAAACAAGTCATTTGTCTGGCTGGACAGGCTTGCAAACCCCGACACGGTTAAAAAACTGAATGAGCTCGACATCGAGGGGATAGGTTATGTACAGGAACCAAAAAGGGTATACCCGAATGACTACCTGATTGGCCAGGTGCTTGGTTTTACCAACATTGATTCAAAGGGAATTGAAGGAATAGAATATAACCTTGATGGAATACTCTCGGGGAAACCTCAAAAAATAAGCCTGAAAAGAGATGCTAGGGGCAGGCAGATAATGTACAGCCCCGTAGATATTGAAGAGAAAACAAGGGGATTTGATGTTGAACTTACAATCGATTCCCAGATACAGCACATAGTTGAAAAGGAACTCAGGACAGGTGTTGAGAAGATGGGCGGCGATGCAGGAATGGCCCTGCTTATGGACCCAAATACCGGTGAAATCCTGGCTATGGCTTCATACCCCTTTTTTAACCCTAACAGGTTCAGGGAATTTCCAAACAAAACAAGGAGAAACCTGCCCGTCTGGTACACATTTGAACCCGGGTCGACACTTAAGATATTTTTAGCAGCAGCGGCAATAGAAGAAAAACTGGCAAATTCAAATACCAAGTACGACTGTGAAAACGGCAAAAGAAAGGTAGGCCCCAAAATAATAAAAGACACCCACCCACACGGAGTACTTACGGTTGCTGAAGTAATGGAAGTATCAAGCAATATATGCGCATCAAAGATGGGGGAGACGCTGGGCAAAAAAGGTTTATACAAATATTTAAGAGAGTTTGGTTTTGGCAATAAACTCGGAATCGACCTGCCGGGAGAACCCGGGGGTTTATTACAGAAAACAAACAAGTGGGGCCCTGTTGAACTTGCCACGATTTCATTTGGGCAGGGAATTTCCGTGACCGCACTTCAGCTTGCTTCGGGACTGTCCGCCATAGCTAACGGCGGGTACCTCATGAAGCCTTATATAGTGAAGAAAATATCAACCCCGGGCGGGAAAGTTGTTACCAACAACACGCCGGAAATTATAAACAGGGTGGTGTCCTACGACACTGCGCGGCAGGTAGCATCGATAATGGAAGGTGTTGTGGATAATGGTACAGGTAAAAATGCACGGATATCCGGCTACAGCGTAGCCGGGAAGACTGGAACTGCCCAGATACCCAACCCGAACACGGGCGGTTACTATAAAGAAAAATACATGGCATCATTTGTGGGATTTGCGCCCGTGGATGAACCCAGGATAACTCTTATTGTTGTAGTCGAAAACCCGAGGGAAAGTATCTATGGAGGCTCTGTTTCCGCACCTATTTTTAAAGCTATTACCGAAAAAGTCCTTTTCTATCTAGACACCCCGACAAGGAGCAGTTTTACAGGTACAAAACTAATGCCTAACTTCAAGGGTAAAAGCACAAGGGACATTCTAAGATGGGCAGATGACAACGGCGTCGAGGTAAAATTCAAGGGCAGCGGTTTCTCAACTTCTCAGACACCCGTTGCCGGAGAAGAAATAAAAGAAGACACCATCTGTTCATTTGAACTAACGCAGGACATATGAAACTTAGAGAAATATTAGAAAATATTAATTACAGGAAAATGACCGGGAATCCCGATATAGAAGTAAAAGGCATCACGTCAGACTCAAACAGGGCCGGGGACGGTTACCTGTTTTGTGCCGTAAGGGGAGACAATACCGACGGACATCGATTTATTGAATCTGCAGTCGCAAAAGGAGCAAATTCCATATTACTGGAAAGGATGCCTGAAAATATATCAGATAATGTTGCCTATCTTGAAGTTGAAGATACCATGCGCACTACACCCCTTGCTGCGGCAAATTTTTATAACAATCCGACAAAAGAAATCAGGCTGATTGGTATTACGGGTACTAACGGCAAGACCACCACATCATATATACTCGACAGTATTTGGAAAAAAAACAGTATAAATTCCGGAATAATCGGGACAATTGAAATTTCATACAACGATGTAAAACGAAGTTCTTCCATGACCACACCTGACTCAATAGAACTTACAGAGATACTCAGCAAAATGAAGGAAAATGATATAGATACCGTAACAATGGAAGTATCTTCACATGCACTTGACCGAAGCCGTGTTGACGGTTGCCAGTTTGACGGGGCTATATTTACAAACCTCACCCAGGACCATCTCGATTATCACGGGGACCTGGAAAGTTATTACAATTCTAAAAAAAAACTGTTTACCGAGCTTTTGAAAAAAAGCGAGAAACCCGTCAAAGTTGCAGTTATTAACAATGACGATGAGTATGGTTCCAGGCTCGCAGGTGAAATAAAATGCAGGACGCTCACATATTCCCTTAAATCATCAAATAGTGACATTTACCCATCTGAATATGAAATTAAATCCGGAGGAATCAGGGCTGAAATAGTTACTCCCCACGGAAATATTAAAATTAATTCAAAACTTATCGGCGAACATAATCTGTATAACATATTATCTGCCATAGGGATCGCCCTTGAGCTTAATACTCCTATCGGTGTAATTGAAGATGCGCTTTCGGAAAATATCAATGTACCGGGCAGGCTCGAAAGAGTAGACAACAAGGAAGGAATTAATGTATTAGTGGACTATGCACACACCCACGATGCACTTGAGAACGTACTTAATGCTTTAACACCCTTAAAAAAGGGCAAAATCATAACAGTATTCGGGTGCGGCGGTGACAGGGACAGGGGCAAGAGGCCCAAAATGGGTGAAATAGCCGCCCGCTATTCCGATTTTGTAGTAGTCACTTCCGACAACCCGAGGACCGAGGACCCTGGAGCAATCTTAGATGAGATTGAGGCCGGCATAAAAGCTGCAAAATTTGAGAATGACATGTATAAAAAAATATTAGACAGAAAAGAAGCAATAGAGTTTGCCCTTGAAATGTCAGATTCGGGCGACATTGTCCTGCTTGCGGGAAAGGGGCACGAAGACTACCAGATTATTGGAAATAAAAAAATAGATTTTGATGACAGGATAGTTGCAGGCAACTATTTCAGAACATTACAATGATCAACACGGAATTTATTCTAAAATCTACTAATGGCCAGCTGATATCCGGCAGTCCGGATATTGATTTCCGCAATATAACAATCGACAGCAGGAGAGTTAAGGAAAATGATCTCTTTATTGCCATAAGGGGTGAAAACCACGATGGTCATGAGTTTATTAAAGAGGCTTTTGAAAACGGGGCCGCAGGTGCAGTGGTTGAAACCTCTGCAGAAAATTTAGGTGATACCGGCAAAAGGAGCATAATAAAAGTAAGTTCTACCGTGGCAGCACTTGGCAGGATAGCCAATGCATGGAGAAATAAATTCCCGAAACTTAAGGTAATTTGCATTACCGGCTCAAATGGGAAAACAACAACAAAGGAAATGACCTACAGCATCCTTTCCGTCAAAAACAGTACACTGAAAAACACCGGCAACCTAAACAACCAGATAGGGCTTCCTCTTACCCTCCTCAAACTCGACAAACATCACAGGCTGTGTGTATCGGAGATCGGGATGAACGATTTTGGCGAAATCAGCTACCTGACGGAAATTGCCGAACCTGACATTGGTGCAATAACCAATATCGGAAGGGCGCACCTTGAAAAACTTATTACGGTGGAAGGTGTTGCAAAAGCCAAGGGCGAACTGGTAAGGGACTTTACCAATGATAACACCTTCATCGTCAATACGGATGATAAACATATTGCAGGCCTTGCCGAAAATATTGACTGCACGCAGATTAAGTACAGCCTCAATAATAAAGACTGTGATATACATGCAGAAAATATCATAAGCGATGATCTTGAATCAATAAGATTTGATCTCGTGATTAAAGAAAATTCTGTCCCGGTACAATTAAAGGGTATTGGAAAACACAATGTTATGAACGCACTATGTGCATCCGGCATAGCATATTCACTGGGTTACTCACTTGAAGAGATAAAAGAGGGATTTGAAAATTACAGGCCCGTAAATATGAGGCTCGAGGTAATAGAAACTCCACAGGGATTCAAGATAATTAATGATTCATATAATGCGAACCCCGATTCAATGTCCAGTGCGCTGAGGGAGCTGTCCTCTTTAAAAAACGATAACAGGATCATTGCCGTGTTGGGCGATATGCTCGAACTTGGAGAAAACAGCTCACTCGAGCATAAGAACATCGGCGAATATATAAAAACCCTGGATATAGACATGGTTATTACTTACGGGGAACTTTCCAGGAACATCAACGAAAGTCTCAACAACAGGATTAATAACCTGCATGTCGATACTCATGAACAGGCTGCCCGGATGCTGATAGAAAATGCGGGCACCAGCGATATAGTGCTGCTCAAGGGCTCAAGGGGCATGCAAATGGAGAATACAATTAAGTTTTTATACTAAATTATGCTTTATTTTTTATTTTATCTTAAAGACCAGTTTATACTTTTTAATGTATTTAAATACATTACGTTCCGCTCCTTTGGCGCGGGTGTGACCGCTTTTTTAATTTGCCTTTTTCTCGGCGGAAAATTTATAAACTTCCTGAAGGAAAGGCAGTTCAGGGAAAATATAAGGGCCGACGGCCCCCCAGGCCATATAGCAAAAGAAGGGACCCCCACCATGGGCGGCACTTTTATTGTACTTGCAATAATATTTTCTACGGTCCTTTGGGTCAACCTGAGTAATACAACAATTATAATCGCAATGTTTTTTATGATTAGTTATGCCATAATCGGGTTTACCGATGACTGGCTTAAACTAAGCAAGGGAACAGGGATGCGGGCCAAGGTAAAATTCCTGCTTCAGATTCTTGTGGGCGCATTTTTTATAATGCTCCTGATGATTGACCAGAAAAGCGGTTTTACCATGACCTTAAGACTCGATGAGTCTCAGCTCTTTTCATTTTCAACAGTGGTATTTCCATTATTTAAAAATGCAATATTTAATCTCGGTATTCTTTACCTGCCTTTTGCACTGCTTGTTGTAGTAGGTTCTTCAAATGCTGTAAACCTGACTGACGGACTAGACGGGCTTGCTATAGGCTCAATAGCAGTAGCGGCTTCAACATATATTATTTTTGCCTATCTTTCCGGCAACACGGAATTCTCAAGTTACCTGCAAATCCCATATATTGCTTCCGGCGGCGAACTTGCAGTGTTTCTTTCCGCGATAGGCGGTGCATGCCTGGGGTTTCTCTGGTACAACTCTCATCCTGCACAGATTTTTATGGGTGATGTAGGGTCGCTTTCACTTGGCGCTGCAATTGGCTTTTCAGCCTTAATTATAAAACAGGAACTTCTTTTAATTATTGTCGGCGGGCTGTTTCTTATGGAAGCCCTCTCTGTAATCCTTCAGGTCTGTTCATTTAAAATGACGGGGAAAAGAATATTCAGAATGGCCCCTCTGCATCACCATTTTGAGCTGAAAGGCTGGTCGGAATCCAAGGTTGTAATAAGGTTTTGGATAATATCGATAGTACTGTCGATCATCGCGTTATCGACTCTTAAACTGAGATAAAAATGGAAACGGAAAACAAAAACTATCTGGTAGTCGGGCTCGGGAAAACGGGGATTGAGACCCTTAAATTCCTAGCACGAAGGGGGCTTAAAGCCCGGGGCACCGACAGCTCCGCGAAAAGTGCATTTAATACAAAAACAATAGAAAGCTTACTATCACTTGGAATAGAATTAGAGTTTGGCTCTCATTCAGACGGTTACCTTGAATGGGCGGATGAACTCATAATCAGTCCCGGGGTGAGCATCAATACGCCTTTCCTGGTTAAAGCCGGGGGACTAAGCAAAAGGATTGTAAGCGAAATAGAGTTTGCTGCCGGGTTTATTAATACACCCATAATTGCAATCACTGGATCAAACGGTAAAACAACCACAACGACACTTATATCCGAAATTCTTAAAAACAGCGGTTTTAATATTTTTACTGGGGGCAATATCGGCACCCCTTTGATTTCAATAGCGGAAAACGCGGGGGAATATGATTTTATTGTACTTGAGGCAAGCAGTTTCCAGCTGCAGGCTACTTATAAATTCAGGCCGTTTATATCTGTCTTCCTTAACATCTCGCCAAATCATCTTGATCACCACAAAGACTTTGATGAATATTTTAATTCAAAAACCAATATATTTAAAAACCAGACTCCAGACGACTGGGCAATAATAAACACCGGTGATGAACTGATTAAATCATACTCGGGCAATATAAAATCAAAAATAGTCAGTTTTGGTAGCAGTATGGACCAGCCTGGCATTGCCATTGAGGGCAAAAACGCTTTATTCAGGAATGAAGAATACGACCTTAGCAAAATTAAACTGATTGGCGAACACAATCTCGAAAACGTGATGTGTGCTATTGCCGTCTCAAAGATAGCCGGCTGTGATAAAGGGATAATAGAAAAGACCATACTCGAATTTAACCCCCTCCCCCACAGGATAGAGTATATTGGAAAACACCACGGGGTAGATGTATATAACGATTCAAAGTCAACCAGCCCGGGCGCCACGATTAAGGCACTAAACAGTATTTCTCCGCCGATCATTCTACTCGCCGGGGGCAAAGACAAGGGTACCGATTACGACGTGCTGACAGGCCCTCTTAACAAAAGAGTAAAACACCTTGTGCTGTTTGGCGAAGCAAAGAAAAGAATGAAGCAGCAGCTTGGGGCAGCCGTTGATACTTCAACTGCAGAAAGCCTTGAAGAAGCTGTTGAAAAGGCATTTTCAAACTCGAGCGCCGATGATTCAATACTTTTATCACCTGCGTGTTCCAGCTTTGATATGTTTTCATCATACGAGGAAAGAGGGGAGGTATTTAAGAAAATTGTTCAAAATATTTAATTCCCGTGAAAACAGTGCCGACTTTCTGCTTCTGACAGCCGTAATCCTGATCTCCTGTTTCGGGCTTCTTATGGTCTACAGTACAAGCTCCGTATACGCACTTGAAGTATACGGTGACCCTTCGCGTTTCCTTAAACTTCACCTTGTTTACCTGATGATTGGTATCAGTTCCATGCTGCTATTTATGAACATTGACTACAGGATCCTCAGGAAATTCGTATACCCCGCATACCTTGTCTGCCTTGTACTGCTGGTAATTGTACTGATACCGGGCATTGGGAAAAAAGTCAGCGGTGCTTATAGGTGGCTTACCGTTGGCCCGTTCACATTCCAGCCTTCCGAGATTGCAAAGTTTGTAATTCTCCTTTACCTCGCACATTCACTTGATAAGAAAAGGGACAAGATAGAAAGTTTTTCAGTCGGTTTCCTTTCCCATCTTCTTGTTTCAGGCCTGCTGATAGGACTGATATTTATAGAGCCGGATTTCGGCACTTCTGCCATACTGCTTATACTCCTTATTTTTATGATGTTTATCGGCAATGTGAGGATAAGGTACATTCTGCCCCTGGTGCTTTTTACAGGCGCTTTTGCCGCTATCGCAATTGCAACAAGGGGATACAGGATGGACAGGTTCCTCTCGTTCCTTGACCCCTGGAAGGACCCTCTCGGTTCCGGTTACCAGGCCGTCCAGTCATTTATTGCCTTTGGTGTTGGAGGACTATACGGAATGGGTCTTGGAGACAGTACACAAAAGCTCTTTTTCCTGCCCCAGGCACATACGGACTTCATTTTTTCAATAATAGGCGAAGAGCTGGGGTTTATCGGGGTTGCTCTAGTTATAGCACTGTTTTTATTCATTTTATACAGAAGTATCAGAATAGGGGTAAAAGCACCTGACCTGTTTGGGTGTTATCTTGTTTGCGGATTTACACTTTTAATTGCAGTACAGGCCGTATTGAATATGGCTGTATCAGTTGGTTTATTCCCCACAAAGGGACTGACCCTGCCGTTTATAAGTTATGGCGGGAGTTCCCTTGTCTGCTGCCTTACGGCAATGGGAATAATACTAAGCGTATCAAAAGCAGAGGTGAAATGAGAATTGTAATTGCCGGCGGAGGGACAGGCGGACATATCTTCCCCGCAGTCTCGATTGCGGAAGAAATAATGAGGCGTTCGAATGACAACAAGGTACTGTTTGTCGGGACTAATCACGGGATGGAAAAAGACCTTATTCCAGATCTGGGATATGATTTAAAAATAATAAATTCCAGGGGCATTATCGGTAAGGGGTTTATATATAAAATGAAATCCATGATATCAGCGCTTTACGGCATATTTTCTTCCTTCAGGATTCTAAGGTCATTTAAACCTGACCTGGTACTGGGTGTAGGCGGTTACGTGTCAGGCCCTACGGTGCTTTCTGCATACCTGAGCTTTATTCCAACTGCCATTTGCGAGCAAAACATGGTCCCGGGTTTTACAAACCGGATACTTTCAAAATTTACCAGGAAAATATTTGTTACCTTCCGTGACAGTGTTAACTACTTTCCTGCAAAAAAGGTAGTGGTTACGGGAAACCCCCTTAGAAGCGGTTTAATAAATAAGGCCCTGGACAGAAAAGATGAGACGCCTGGGTTCACGGTATTCATTATGGGCGGGAGCCAGGGTGCCGCAAAATTAAATAAAATTATTCCTGGGGCACTTGCCAAATCAGGCATAAATGACCTAAGGGTTGTACACCAGGCAGGTGAAAACCATGTTGAAACAGCACAAAAAAATTATAATAAACTTGGAATTAACGCTGAAGTCCATTCTTTTATTAAAGATATTGCAGATTATTACAGAAACGCCGACCTGGTCATATCAAGGTCAGGGGCCGGGGCAATCTCAGAGATTACGGCATTTGGCAAAGCCTCGGTACTTGTCCCCTACCCTTTTGCTGCACATAACCATCAACTGCTGAATGCAAGGTTTATGGAAAAAGCAGGTGCGTCGGTGGTTATTGAAGAAAAAGAACTAACAAAAGAATATTTATCTCTAAAAATTGATGAAATAATAAAAAAAAACCGGATTGGGTTAATGTCCGAAGCTTCAGGCAAAATGTCCAGACCGTATGCTGCAAAGGAAATTGTGGAACAGTTATACTCACTTGTAGGAAAATAAAATGTACGGAAAAATAAAAAAACTTCACTTTGTGGGAATCGGCGGGATCGGCATGAGCGGGATTGCGGAAGTACTTGTAAATATGGGTTACGAAATCTCCGGCTCCGACATAAACGACTCCATTTCTACAAGAAGGCTCCAAAAACTTGGTATTAAGATATACCTTGGCCATGACGGAGCTAATATTAAAGATACCGACGTGGTGGTAATTTCATCGGCAATAGGCAAAACAAATCCCGAACTGGTTAAGGCACGCAAGGACAACATCCCGGTAATAGCAAGAGCAGAGATGCTTGCCGAACTTATGAGATTAAAATACGGTATAGCAATAATCGGAAGCCACGGTAAAACGACGACCACCTCAATTGTTTCTGCAGTACTAAGGGCCGGAAGCCTTGACCCCACTATTGTGGTTGGCGGGCGGGTAAGATCGCTTGGGACCAATGCACACCTGGGCAAAGGTGATTTTATGGTCGTTGAAGCCGACGAGAGTGACGGCTCTTTCCAGATGCTTTCACCGGTTATATCAGTACTTACAAATATTGACGAAGAACACCTCGATCATTACGGGTCTATGGAAAACCTTATAAATTCATTCCAGGGGTTTATAGATAAAATCCCTTTTTACGGCCTTGCAGTTCTTTGTATTGACTGCCCCAAGGTCAAAGAGATAGCTGATAAATATAAAAAAAGGGCGCTTACATACGGCTTTACAGATGAGGCTGACCTTTACTTTGATAATTTTTCCGCAGAGGGATTCAATACAAGGTTTGATGTTATATACAGGAACGAGAACCTGGGCCCCGTAGAACTTGGAATACCCGGAAAACACAATGCGCTGAATGCCCTTGCCGCGATTGGCGTGGGTTTTGAACTCGGAATAAGTTTTGAAGACATAAAAACTGCCTTAAGCGAATTTAACGGGATTGAAAGAAGGCTCCAGCTTAAGGGCGAAGTAAACGACATACTGATAATTGATGATTACGGGCATCACCCGGTGGAAATAAAAACAACGCTCAGGTCGATTGAGGAGGCCTTTAGGAAAAAACCTGTTGTGATTTTTCAACCCCACAGGTTTACACGTACGCAGATGCTTTTTAACGACTTTGTAAACGTCCTTAGCGACATAAAGACCCTTTATGTGCTAGACATATACCCAGCCGGAGAAAAACCCATTGACGGGATCAATTCTGAATTTCTTGTACAGGAAATTAACAGGTCAGGTACAAATAACGCCTACTATATAAGCGAAATTGAAGACCTGTTTAAGCATGTGAAAAATAATGTTAATGCGGGGGACATTATACTGACCTCCGGTGCAGGCAATGTATGGAAACACGGAGAAGAGTTATTAAGAGAACTGCAATGAGTGAGCTTTTAACCACTTTAGGAAGCAGGGGTTCTGAAATTGAAGAACAATTTCCGATGAACAGGTATATAACGCTGAAAGTCGGCGGCAATGCCGGGGCGGTAATTTACCCGTCAACGGTAGCGGAATTTATAAACATCCTGGACCATGTTTATAATTCGGGAATAAATTATTTAATCCTCGGCGCAGGGTCGAATACGATAATACCCGATGCCGGTTTTGACGGACTGGTGATAAGTACAAAAAAACTCCGGAATTTTACGATCTCCGGCAACATGGTACAAGCAGAGTGCGGTGCAATGCTGTCTACAATAATGAAAACTACGGTAAAGGAAAACCTTACAGGATTTGAATTTGCCGCTGGAATCCCTGGTACGGTTGGCGGCGGGATATTTATGAATGCAGGCGCAAATAAAGGTGAAATAAAAGACGTAGTTGAGGAAGTAAGCGTCTGGCATAATGGTTCTGTAAAGAAATTTCCCCGTGAAGAACTAACATTTGAATACAGGAAATGTCACCTCCCCCCCGGATCAATTGTTACAAATGCAGTATTCAGGCTTAAGCAGGGCAACAGGGAAGAAAGTGAAAAAAATATAAAGGAATACCTTGACTACAGGAACATAACCCAGCCCGTAAACATGGCAAATACCGGCTCTATTTTTAAGAACCCGGACAATATTGCAGCCGGGAAACTGCTGGAAGAGCTTGGATTAAAAGGGTCAAATATAGGAGGGGCGCGGTTTTCGGAACTGCATGCAAACTTCATAGTAAACGGCGGCGGTGCACTTGCATCGGATGTAATAGCACTTATAAAAAAAGCACAAAAAATGGCACTCGAAAAAAGGGGTATCACCCTTGAGACAGAGGTCAGGATTATTGAGTAATCATGAAGGAAAAAAATAATCATAAAGCCTTTCGGGCATTGATAATTCTTGGTATAATAGTCGTATCAGTTTCTTTTTGCATATACTTGTTTAGTTCTGCTTCATTTCTTGTTGATGAGATAGTAATAGAGGGCACGAATAGAATTACCAATGCTGAAGTTATAAAAAGATCCGGAATAAGAGCAGGAATGAGTACTGTTTTCTTCCATGAAATTAGTGCTAAGAACTCACTACTAAAAAATCCATGGGTCAAAGAAGTAAGGATTGTAAAGGAATACCCGAGCAAAGTAGTTATCAGTATAGATGAATATGAACCATTCTGTATCGCTGCATTGGAAAATGGAAATTATCTGTATCTTAGTGAAACCGGAAAGAAATTGGGAGAAATAAACCACAAAGACGGCCTTGATTACCCTGTAATCACAATGGATGGAAGGCATGATGAATCACTTATCGGTGAAGCTATTCAGTTATTAAAACTTTCTAAAACAAGCAGCATACTGCACTGGAATGAGATTTCGGAAGTAAAAATTTCAAACAGGTTTGGTATAAGGCTGCTTACAAACGATGCAAGGTATATCGACTTTGGCACCGGCAACCTGATAAGTAAATGGTATAAGGTCGAAAAAATTATCGGACGTTCAAGAGATATTAACCTCACGGAAGAATATATAAACATTAGTTCTGAAAATATGGGGATTGTGGATTTTAAAATATAATTATGGCTGAAGACCAAAACGTATTTGTAGGACTGGACCTCGGAACAACAAAAATCTGCGCGATTGTCGGAGAGCTCAACAACAACGAGCTTGAAATTGTAGGCGTAGGTATTCATCCTTCCCATGGACTTAAAAGGGGAGTAGTTGTTAATATAGATGAAACTGTAGATTCAATTAAGGTCGCTGTCGAGGAAGCCGAAAGAATGGCAGGCTGCGAAATCCAGAGCGTATACGTCGGTATTGCAGGCGGCCATATAAAAGGTATTACCGGCCATGGAATGATTACCCTTAGAAATAGGGAGGTCACAAAAAGAGACCTTGAGAGGGTAATAGAATCTGCAAACGCCCTTATGATCCCTGCTGACAGGGAAATAATCCATGTCATCCCCCAGGAATATACCGTAGACGGTGAAACAGGCATTAAAGACCCGGTAGGTATATGCGGGATAAAACTTGAAACAAATGTTCATATTGTTACTGGCCAGGTGACCGCGGCGCAGAACCTCATAAAATGTATTCACCTTGCAGGCATGGACGTTTCCGATGTTGTGCTCGAGCAGATCGCGTCCAGCAAGGCCGTACTTACCCATGATGAAAAAGAGATCGGGGTTGTAATTATAGACTGCGGCGGCGGGACAACCGATATAGCCATATTTTCAGGAAGCAGCATAAGGTACACCGAAAACCTCACACTAGGCGGGGACCACCTGGACAAGGACATTGCACTCGGGCTTTCGGTATCACTCTCCGAAGCGAGGAAGCTCAAGGAAAGATACGGCGTAGCTCTTTCAGAGCTTGTTTCCAGTGAGGATACAATACAGATAGACAGCGTGGGCGGAAGAAGGCAGAGGCAGATCTCGAGAAAAGAACTCTCAATGATAATAGAACCCAGGATGGAAGAGATTTTCAGCCTTGTAAAAAGAGAAATAATAAAATCAGGATATCAGAATTTACTGCCGGCTGGTGCCGTAATAACCGGCGGATCCGTAATAATGGAAGGCAGCGTTGATCTTGTGGAAAGGATACTCGGTATGCCCGTAAGGCTCGGAATCCCAATGGAAGTAGGGGGTTTAAAGGACATTATCGCGAATCCTATATATTCCACGGGTGTTGGGCTTGTGCAGTTTGGGGCAACAAATCCGGAAAACAGCGTAAGAAAAATAAGAATAAGAGATGAAAACATATTTAAGAAAGTTTTTGATTCCATGAAAAACTGGTTTCAAGAGTTTTTTTAAGTTACAATGTTTTAATCCAGGAGGAGTATAAAATATGGCAAACTTTGAGATTGAATTCCCTTCAGTTGAAAATAAGGCCAAGATCAAGGTAATCGGTACAGGCGGAGCAGGCGGAAACGCCATAAATGCAATGATCGACAAAGGTTTAAACGGCGTCGAATTTATTGCTGCCAATACTGATTCACAGGATCTGAAGAAATCTGCAGCACCTACCAAGATCCAGCTTGGTGGTAGAGTTACAAAAGGACTAGGATCAGGAGGGGACCCTTCCGTTGGAAGAGAAGCCGCACTTGAAGACCAGTCCAAACTCGCAGAAGCTCTAGAAGGTTCAGATATGGTCTTTGTTACAGCGGGCATGGGCGGAGGGACCGGAACAGGTTCGTCCCCGATCATAGCACAGACATCCCGTGAAATTGGCGCACTTACAGTGGGCGTAGTAACCAAGCCTTTTGGTTTTGAAGGGCCCAAAAGGAACAAACAGGCTCTTGAAGGAATAAAAGAGCTGGAAAAGCAGGTCGATACCCTTATTGTCGTACCTAACGACAGGCTTGCTGCGGTACATAAAATCAGTATCCTCGATGCTTTCCAGAAAGCCGATGAAGTATTGTATCAGGCCGTAAGGGGCATTTCGGATATTATCACCGGGACTGGTTATATTAACGTCGATTTTGCCGATGTTAAAAATATAATGAGTGAAAACGGTGGTAAGGCCCTCATGGGTGCAGGTTTTGCCCAGGGGTCAAGCAGGGGAATAGAAGCGGCCGAAATGGCTATTACAAGCCCCCTTCTTGAAGATATCTCGATCGACGGTGCAAAAGGCATACTGCTTAACGTGACTGCCTCACCTGATTTCGGCATTGAAGAACTTAACGATGCCTGCAACTATATAAGAGAACGGGCCCATGATGATGTAAACCTTATTTTTGGTCTGGTTTTTGACCAAAACACCCAGGATGCCGTAAGGATTACCGTTATTGCTACGGGAATCGACAGCGGTATGCAGGAAAGAGTTGAAAACATCGTCACAACTGTGCCGTCAGATATTGAAGAAGAAGATGAGTTTGAGATTCCTGCTTTCATAAGAAGAAGGGGAGTTAAGTAAAACTCGAAAATCAATATTTATCGGTTTATGAATAATCTTTGATTATTAAACCGTTATAATTGAAAGATAAATTTAATCAGAAATATTTTCGTTTACAGGGAGTCCGACCCTTGGAGAGTCAATATAAAGGCCTTCAAGGTCGTAGAACTCCCTTAACGGACTGTATAGAATATGTGTTACCACGTTAGCGGCATCAATTAAAATCCAGTTCATTTTTTGTGTCCCCTCAATACCAAGTAACTGCACCTTTTCTTTTTTAAGCACATCCTCGATATTTTCGGCGATTGTCCTGACGCCCCTGTCAGAGTTGGCGCTGCAGATTACAAAATAGTCGGTAACATCACTTTGCTCTGTGACATTAATAATTACGGGGTCTTCTGCTTTCTTATCTATAGCAGCGTTTGCTATTAACAATGCTTTATCTAATGCTTCGATTTTAATCTCCTGAATAAAGACAATTTTTTAATATATATTTATTTACGCTGTCCGGCACAAAATACTTAATAGACTTGCCGCTTTTTACAATATTTCTTAATGTTGTAGAGGAAATCCTGATACCTTTTATCTTAAAAAATATCAGTTTATTGCCGCTTTTATGATTGTAAACAGTTTTCTCATCCGTTTTTTCGAACAGTTTAAACTGTTTTGCAAGGACGCGGGGAATTATATCCTTAATATTCCTGAAGTTAAAGCCCGGCCTTATTACAACAGCAAAATCAGCATAATCAAAAAGATCAGAACTGCTCTTCCAGGTATCGATCTTTGCCAGGTTCTCAGTACCTAGTATAAAAAACAACCTGTAATTTTTATACTTACTCTTAAAATACTTTAATGTATCAATCGTGTAAGAAGGGCCCGGACGTTTCATCTCAACATCAGAAACTTCAAATTCCTCAACGCCCTTTGTGGCAAGCTCAAGCATTCTGAGCCTGTATTTAGCATCTATAATATTTTTATCATTTTTAACCGGGTGTATAGAGGAAGGGATAAATATTACTTTATCAAGGCCCAGGGTTTCCCTTACATCCTCCGCCGCTCTTAAATGCCCCGTATGAATGGGGTTAAAACTGCCCCCGAATAATCCCGCCTTTAGTTTAGCACCCATATCTATCTATTATTAATATAACCTTCAACTAAGAACTCCTGTCCGAATTTTTTTATGCTTATATCAACTACACCAATGGATTTAGCCATTTTTTCGATATTCAGCCCTGCAATCATACTTATTCCGTCACCGCCGATGATCTTAGGCGAGTAAAAGATATTAAGCTCATCAACAAGCCCTTCACCTATGGCAGACGAAGCAACCTCGCTTCCTCCCTCAATCAGTACACTTGTAATATCCATTTTAACAAGTTTCCTGAAAAACTGCCTGATACTAATATGGCCGCTTTTTTTGGCAGGGAATTGAAGTACCAAAGCCCCCGATGCTTCAAGTTTACTGATCCGTGACTGTTTTGCTCCTTTAGAGCAGGCAATTATCGCTTTATTGTGAATTTTTAAAATATTTGATAAAGACGGTGTTCTAAGTCTGGAATCCAGGACAAGCGGGACCGGCTGTGTAACGTTCTTTTTGTTAATCCTTACATTCAGGCTTGGATTATCAGAAAGGACGGTATTTATACCAACGAGTACGGAATCAAGCCGGTTTCTAAGCTCATGGGCATATTCACGCTGCCTTTCACTGCCAATCCACTTTGAATCACCTGTTTTTGAAGCTATCTTGCCGTCAAGAGTTACGGCCATCTTAAGTACTACATAAGGAAGGCCTGTAGTTATATGTTTTATAAATATTCTGTTCAGTTTTTTTGATTTATCTTCAAGGAGGCCCTTTTCAACCTCTATCCCGGATTTCCTGAGTTTCTTAATGCCGAGTCCGCTTACCTTTGGATTAGGGTCAGTCATTCCAACAAATACTTTTGATATTTTTTCTCTTATGATTTCATCGGTACACGGGGGGGTTCTTTTGCCGGTGTGGCAGCATGGTTCAAGGTTTACGTAAAGGTGTGCACCCCTGATCCTGTTTCCTTTCTTTTTTGCATCAGCGAAAGCTTCAATTTCAGCATGATTAAGACCTGCTTTTTTATGGTAACCCCTGCCTATAATTTTGCCATTCCTCACAAGCACGGCCCCGACGAGCGGATTAGGACTTGTCGTCCCCTCCCCTTTAGCGGCAAGCCTTAAGGCAAGTTCCATATATCTGATATCAGGATTTTTTTTCATGCTGTAATATAAAACGGGTTGGTTTTAATTACGGGTAAAGTCTATTAAAGGATCAATGGACTGTTGCTTCACCATCTGCAAATAGTGCCTCGACAAACTCTTCGGCTTTAAATTCCCTAAGGTCTTCAAGGGCTTCACCAATACCAATATATTTTACGGGTATATTCAGTTCATCTGCTATAGCAATTATTACGCCGCCTTTTGCTGTACCATCCAGTTTTGTAAGAACTATACCACTAATATCAATAGCTTCATTAAAAGATTTTGCCTGCTGGACGGCATTCTGGCCCGTCGTTGCATCAAGTACTATTAACACTTCATGAGGCGAATCACTAATTTCACGTCCAAGTATACGTTTTATTTTCTTAAGTTCGTCCATAAGATTTGTTTTAGTATGCAGTCTTCCAGCGGTATCGACAATCAGCATGTCGATTCCCCTTGCCTTGGCCGCCTGCACTGCATCAAATGCCACAGCAGATGGGTCTGCGCCGGGACTTCCCTTGATGAAATCGCTCCCTACTCTTTGCGACCATACTTCGAGCTGTTCAATTGCAGCTGCCCTGAAAGTATCGGCGGCAGCTACCATAACCTTGTTGCCATCGGTTATAAATTTATTTGCCAGTTTGCCGATCGTGGTGGTTTTACCCACGCCATTAACACCTGCTACCATTACAACAGTTGGTTTGGAACCGGTCCCGGATATTCCGCCTTCGGCATTTTTTAATATATTCAGGATCTCGGTTTTTAATGCATCTTTTATTTCTGATGGACTATTAAGATTATTGCCGGATATTGTTTCTCTAAGCTTCATGGTGGTACTCACTCCAATATCCGAAGAAATAAGAGACTCTTCAAACTCGTCCCATGTCTTCTGGTCAATCTGGTTTTGTGAAAATATTCCGTCCAGCTTACCGAACAGTCCTGTCTGTGTTTTGGAAAGTCCTTTTCTTAGTCTTGAGAATACAGATTCCGGCTCCTGCTCAGTCTCCGGCTCTGGTTCCGGCTGGGGAGGGACTTCATCTGCGGCCTCTTCAGCTTTTTCAACCGGCCCGGGTGCAGCTGACTGTTCGGCGGGTTCCTGTACCGGGGTAATTTCAGCAGCTTCGGTATTTTCTGTTTCAGACGGTGTAGCAGCTTTAAATGCGTCCTGTACTTCCGCGGGCTGAGCCTGTTGTGATGGTTGTTCCGGGGGGACTTCTTCGAGTTCTGTTTTTTCTATCGCTTCAGGGGTTTCCTGCTTATCCGCCGGTATCACATCCTTTCCGGCAAATAACTTCGAAATAAATAATGTTAATAAGTAAAGAATTAAAGCGAGTACAAATACAATAAAAATATCCGCATAAACCGCGGGGTAACTGTTGATTGAGTTTAATAAGCTGTCCATGAGATGATTAATATACTTTTTGAAAGTAGGTTTTCAAAATTTTTAGGATTAATTCTTTATAGTTCAGACTGCCAGATCTTTTTGCCAATGAAAAAAGGCCCCAGGCTCTCGAGGTACATTGCAGTTTGCCTGGTCTTACGCATCGTCTGGATTACCGCGGACAAGGGGTAAAGTTCTTTTCCAAGTACACCTATTACAAAATCATTATCATTTTTATCAAGGCCGTGACATGCAAGTCTTATATCTGTTGCAAACCCTGCCTTGCCGAATTTAAAACCGATTTTCCCGTGTTCGCCGAGGACTGACCTCTGCTCTTCTTCGGAAAGCATCTCAAATCCCTTTGATCTTCTGAGCGGATACCAGATTACCCATTTAAGATCATCATTAAGAATTTTTCTTCTCGGCCCATGAACAAGTGTCTGGTCAAGGTCACTTTCATACCCGAATGAATATGTACGTCCCAGCATTGTTAATTCATCTTTCAGACGGTATTTATCAAAAGGTGCATTAAGTAAAAATCCGCGAAGTTCTGTCACAAAATAATCCGGGTCCGTAGACATAACAGCAAGTCCGTAACCGTTCGGGTCATTAATATCTGCATAAAGCGCACCGTCTAAGCCGAATTTCCTTAAGGAGGCCACCAGTTCTGCCTGGTCTGTATTGCCCCTGAAAGCAATAAACTGTATAAAAAGCCTCGTATCACTCGTGAGGACCGTCCCGTCCTTGGCCCTTCCTTTTTCAGATATATCTATATTTTCGTCGTTTTCTTTATTCATAATATTGGCATTTAATATAACCAAAAAATAAAAAAGAGGTGACTAATATAATCAGCCACCTCGCTAAATTTAAAGTTTATTCAGGTTATTTAAATAAAATCAGGCCAGGTCGAAGCGGTCAAGGTTCATTACCTTGTTCCATGCGGCAGCAAAATCCTTTAGAAACCGTTTTTCCGAATCTTTGCATCCATAAACTTCGGCAATTGCCCGGAGTTCCGAGTTTGAACCAAATATCAGGTCAACACGAGTACCTGTCCACTTAAGATCACCAGTCTTACGGTCACGGCCTTCAAACTCTTCATCAGTATCAGAAGTCGCCTCCCACCTGGTATTTAAATCCAATAGGTTAATGAAGAAGTCATTTGTTAGTGATTCCGGACGTTTTGTGAAAACCCCATTTTGTGAATTCCCGAAGTTTGTACCCAGCACGCGCATGCCGCCAACAAGAACAGTCATCTCGGGAGCTGTAAGTGTCATAAGCTGCGCCCGGTCAACAAGCATTTCTTCCGCTGATACGGCGTATTGTTTTTTCTGATAGTTCCGGAACCCGTCCGCAAATGGCTCTAGTATGGAAAATGACTCAACATCTGTTTGTTCCTGTGATGCATCGTTACGTCCGGGAGTAAATGGTACCGTAAGGTCATGGCCCGCATTCTTTGCGGCCTGTTCGATTCCCGCACATCCGCCAAGGACGATTATATCGGCAAGAGAAACTGCCTTATTGCCGTCCTGTGCATCATTAAAAGCTTTTTGTACGGATTCAAGTTTTTCAAGCACAGTTTTTAACTGCTCAGGGTTGTTAACTTCCCAGTCTTTTTGAGGTGCAAGTCGGATACGTGCCCCATTTGCCCCGCCGCGCATATCTGAACCGCGGAATGTTGAAGCTGATGCCCAGGCAGTAGATACAAGTTCAGACACCGTAAGTCCCGAAGCCAGTATTTTACTTTTTAATTCATTTATTTCCTGTTCGTTAATAATTTCATTTATAGCATTTGGTATCGGGTCCTGCCAGATCAGTTCTTCATCCGGTACCTCAGCACCTAAATACCTGGCGCGCGGCCCCATATCACGGTGTGTTAACTTAAACCATGCCCTTGCAAAAGCGTCTGCAAATTCGTCGGGGTTCTCGTGAAAACGCCTTGAAATCTTTTCATATTCAGGGTCCATCTTAAGTGCCATATCCGCAGTGGTCATCATTAGTGCCTGGGACCCGGATGAATCATGGGCCGCAGGAGCAGTTTCTGCATTTGAAGCTGCTGTTGGTGTCCACTGGTGTGCTCCTGCGGGACTTTTTGTAAGTTCCCACTCATAACCGAACAATACATCAAAATACTCATTGTCCCATTTAGTCGGATGAGGTGTCCAGGGGCCCTCAATACCGCTTGTAATTGTGTCATCTCCGTGGCCGCTGGCAAAGGTACTTTTCCATCCCAGGCTTTGTTCTTCAATACCTGATCCCTCGGGTTCTCTTCCAACATATTTCTCGGGATCCGCTGCTCCATGGGCCTTTCCAAAAGTGTGCCCCCCTGCAACTAGTGCCACCGTCTCTTCGTCGTTCATAGCCATACGGCCAAATGTTTCCCGGATATCTACTGCTGATTTAAGCGGGTCAGGGTTCCCGTTAGGGCCTTCCGGGTTTACGTATATAAGTCCCATCTGCACAGCTCCAAGAGGATTCTCGAGGTCACGGTCTCCTGTATAACGTTTGTCTCCGAGCCACTCGGCTTCAGACCCCCAGTAGATATCTTCCTCGGGCTGCCAAATGTCCTCGCGTCCCCCGGCAAATCCGAATGTTTTAAAGCCCATTGATTCAAGGGCGCAGTTCCCTGCAAGAATTAACAGGTCAGCCCATGAAATTTTCTTTCCGTATTTCTGCTTAACAGGCCAGAGCAGTAAACGTGCCTTGTCCAGGTTACCGTTATCAGGCCAGCTGTTGATTGGTGCGAACCGCTGGTTGCCGGTACCGCCTCCGCCCCGTCCGTCATTTATACGGTAAGTCCCCGCACTGTGCCATGCCATCCTTATAAATAGCGGCCCGTAATGGCCGTAATCTGCAGGCCACCAGTCCTGGGAATCAGTCATAAGTTCGTATAAGTCATTCTTTAACGCTTTAAGGTCAAGGGTCTTAAACTCCTCGGCATAGTTAAATTCCTCACCCATGGGGTTGACCAGAGAAGAATGCTGCCTGAGGATATTAAGCGGAAGCTGATTTGGCCACCAGTCTCTGTTTGATGTACCTCCTCCTGCAGTCTGTTTTGGTACTCCGCCCGAAAAAGGGCACTTTGCTTCTGTATTTGTGTTTTTATCTGCCATTTTTTAATCTCCTGTTTAATCTCTTTTAATACTACTTATATAATTGTATATTAATGGATAGAAATCAAATATATAATATGAATATGATCTATAGTTATTAACTATATCTAAATAATTGAAATGGAACTCCACCAGTTAAAATATTTTATAGCGGTAGTCGAAACAGGAAGCTTCAGCAAAGCAGCCAAGAGGTGCTTCGTGGCCCAGCCTTCTCTAAGCCAGCAGATAATTAAACTGGAAAAGGAGATCGGTACCCGGCTTTTTGACCGCCTGGGAAAGAAGGTAGTCCTTACCGAAGCCGGAAACACCCTGCTTCCGGGTGCTAAACGGATCTTAAACGAATCAAAAGAGATTAAACTTCGTATGTCTGAAGAGAGGTCCGGTAACCTGGGGACGCTCTCTGTAGGTATAATTCCCACAATTGCACCTTATATACTTCCCGGCGCACTCAAATCGTTTAAAAAAGAAAACCCTGACTCTGTTATCAAGGTCCAGGAAAACCTTACTGACAGGCTGATTGAAATGCTTATTAATTTCCAGATTGATATCGGTATAATGAGCCTTCCGATTGATAATAAGTTGTTAACCAAAAGAGAACTTTTTGAGGATAAATTAGTCCTTACAATGCCCCAAAAACATAAATTAAGTAAATCACGTAAAATCAGGTTAAAAGACCTTGATGACATTCCGTTTATAGCACTTGATGAAGAGCACTGTTTTGGAGAGCAGGTAAAAAGTTTTTGTTACCAGACTTCGATAAACCCGGACATTGTGTGTAAAACCTGGAACCTCAGTACCATTACAAACTGCGTTTCATCTGAAGTTGGTGTATCCATAATTCCGCTTATGACTGCACTTATGAACAGGCCCAAAGGGACTATTTATAAAGAAATTGAGGAAAGCCCCACAAGGGCTGTTGTAAGTGTAAGTTATATGGACAGAAGTAAAAAATCCATTGCACTTAAATTTGAAGACACGATTATCAGTGAATATGAAAAGCTTATAAAAAAAGGAGGGTGAGATATTTAATCCCACCCATTTTAAATTTATAAATTATCTTGAAACTGATACATCAGCAACCGGGTTTCTCCAGTCATACATACTTGCATCAAGGTCAGTATCAATCCCGCCAACATTACCAAATACACCGTTGCTTATATAGACAACACCGTTAGATGTTGGTGCCCCTCTTCCACCACCACAGGCTGGTCCGGGAATATTTTCACAGTTCTCATCATCCGGCTCAGTACCAGCATCATATGCCGGCACCCTGGCAAGAGTCGAACCCGTTGCTGGAATAGTAACATTCCTGGCTGCATAAAATGCATCATTTGTGTTTGTAAGCATCTGGGCGACGCTCACCTGGTTAAATTCAGAAGTGAACTCAATATCCACTTCACCTGACTGAAGCGGTGGTATACCTTCACCCACAAAAACCTGTAATACATCCGGGTTTGCTTCAGCTTCCATCACGATAGGTTCAGTTAATGCATCTTCTGCAAGAGCTTCGAGTCCGGCCGATGCAGCCTGGCCGTTTTCAAACAGCCTGTAATTTGAATTATGGACAATTACCACTGTCGGCCCGAACGGCTGTCCCACTGTAAGGTTCTGCACCCTTACAGTAGCTGTATCAAGGTCCTGCGCTGTTGTCTCATTATCACTGTCACAACCCGACACACCAAAAAGTAAAGCAATTGTCCCTATAACCATAAAAAAACCAAATATATTGTTCCTGAACATAATTCAGCCTCCTTGGAATTATATCTATTATATATTAGTACAGTAAATATATAATTTATTAAAAACCTACGAAGGCGAGTATGTTTTAGTTTTATATTTGGAATTAAATACTGAGCAATTTATGGATTACTTATTCTCTTCGACTGCTTTTTTGAGGTTCTGAAGGCCCTTATAAAACTCCGCCCCTACCCATGAGTCCATCTTAGCGGCAAAATATCCGCCGAGTACGGGGGTATCCACTCTACCCTTCATTTCCCAGACAACCTGGGTATTCTGCCCATCAGGAACATACTCAAAATCACTTTTACACTGGAACTGCCCCTGGTTAAATTCGAGGTCATAATCCAGCCCCTTCTGCGGATTACTCCCGGTAATTACAAGGGAACCGTCACCATCTTTGCCTACCCATGACTGGGATGCACCAACCCCGGAAGAGATATCGCCAACCGTGACCTTTAATGTCGGGTCATTTTCAGCCCAGGGGGACCACTTTGGCCAGTTATTAAGGTTATTGAGGTAAGGATGAATCTGCTGGGAAGATGCATCAATTACCACTGACCTGGAAACTGTATAGTCCTTTGGAAGAAAAATGCCGATAACGATAAACAGGACAATTATAATAATAAGCAGAGCGATTAGTGATTTTATAACTTTTAGCATAATAAATTAATATATCACAACTGTTTATGTAATTTAATAGGTTTGTTCATTCTTGAACGTAGTTTAATATTTATCATTTCAACAGCTACCGAAAAGGCCATTGCAAAATAAATATATCCTTTTGGTATATGGAAACCCAGTCCTTCCGTAAGGAGGGTCACACCAACCAGTATGAGGAAACTCAGGGCAAGGATTTTAATTGTAGGGTGATTATCAACAAAATCGCCAATAGGCCTTGCCGCAACCATCATTACCGCCACGGAAATAACAATAGCTGTCACCATTACCGGGATTTCCTTAACAAGGCCGACAGCGGTAATTACGGAATCAAGTGAAAACACAATATCTATCAATGCAATCTGAATGATTACACTTGTAAAAGTATTTACACCGGTTGATCTCTTTTCCTCCCCCGGTATTTCAAGGCTGGAATGGATCTCGTGCGTACTTTTAGCTAGTAAAAAAAGCCCCCCGAATACCAGTATCAGGTCTCTTCCTGAAAACTCATTTGAAAACAGTGTAATCAGGGGTTCGGTAAGCCCGATTATCCAGGTCAGGAGGAATAAAAGCATTAATCTCATAACCATTGCGAGTGCGAGGCCGATGATCCTGCCTCTCTGCCTCTGGCTTTCAGGCAGATTACCTACAAGTACAGATATAAAAATAATATTGTCGATTCCAAGGACTATTTCTAATGCGGTTAAAGTTGCCAAAGCAATCCAGACTTCGGGCTGCATGAGTATTTCCATATCCATTACCCCTTTGAGTGAAATTATTTAAAAGGGTAATGAAAAGAAAATTATTTTAAAGGTAATTGATCCGTGTGACCCATTTAAATAATGGGGATAGTTCTTTAAATACCCTGAAAGAATAATCCAGGAATTCCCGTCCAAAAAGTGCCTTTGGAATTTTCTCTTCAAGCATGTAACCAATACCTCCGTAAAGCAGGTATTCACTGTTTGGATGGTCAGGATCGTATCTTTTGGGAATTTTTTTATACTTGGTCCAGCCAAGCTTGTATTCACTATTTTTAGAAATTTTAGAAATGATTTTTTTAAGCTCTTTCCCCAAAACAGGGTCCGTCACTGCATCCCTGTAAGGACTGATCATCTCTTTAGGGAAAACGTGCATACCGACACCAAACATAATTTTTGACTTGTCGAGCTGGAAATAAAATCCCGGGTTTTCAAGCTTCCTGCCTTTTCCCTCCCAGAAATAAATCCCAAGGTGGGTTTTATAAGGATTTTTATTTGCACCGAACCTTACGTCCCTGTTAAGCCTGAATATGGATTTATCGCGCCTTGGGTCAGCAACTATTCCGGGAGAAATAGTTTTTAGTCTTTCGCCCATCTCTTTTACAAAAAGAGTTGCGGGAAGTATTAAATGATCATCATAAACATCCCGGTTCTGGTCAAACCACTCTTTTGAGTTGTTTTTCTCAAGCTCCCTGAAGAATGAGACAGTTTTTTTTGAATATCCGGCGAAGCCTGTTTCTGAAGGCATAATATTTATCCCCTGTCCATATTATTTTTTTAACGGCCTGCAATAAAGTAATTTATTAACTCATCCCATGAAGGCCAATCCTGTTTCCTTCACTGTCTTTTATTAACCCGTAAAAACCGTGTTCATCACTGATCTTGGTTTTTGACTGCAGAATCAGGCCTCCCGCACCTTCCACTTTTGATATAGTTCCGTCGAGGTCATCGACAAAAAAGTAGACCGTTGTCCCTGTTTCACTCGGGCTGTTAAAATCAGACTGGACAATTGCACCGCTTGTTATCGCCTGGTCATCAGAAAACATTGCCATCCTGATCCCGTTAAAGTCAGACTCCTGCAAATCAGTACCCAGCACCTTGTTATAAAAACTTATGGCCCTGTTAATATCTTCTGCCGGGATATCAAACCATGTAATAACTTTTGGATTTGGCATAACGCGGCCCTCCTACAATATTTTTTCATACCTTTCTAATGCTTCACCCCAGCCCTCTGTGTGCCTGCAGCTGAATTCTTCATTCGAGAAACCTTCGTGAAGCAGCTTAATCTCTGTTTTACCTCCATGGTCAACAAACTCTACTGTTACAACCGTCTCCCCTGCATATGAGTATGGTTCATTTTGCCAGACCCATGTAAAAACCAGTTTTTCGTTTTTAACTATTTCAAGGTATTCGCCCTTTAACTCAGCAATATCATTAGGATCACACTGTAAAAAAACATGGAAGATACCACCCACCACTATATCAAATTCGGCCTGCCCGTTATTGCAAAACCATTTTTTTAACAGTTCAGGATCTGTCCATGCATTAAATACTTCTTCCACCGGGTGATTGAGGACCCTGTTTATATTTAAGAACCACAAATTACTTTCATCAGACTTGGCGTGAACCTGTTTAGCCATTTTTTTTCTCCTTGCTTGATTTTTTATCCAGAAACTGTTCAAGTGAATCAAGGCTGTTTTCCCAGAATTTCCTGTACTGGCCGATCCATGACCATGCGGCCTTTACTGCCGCTCTTTCGTAACTTATTTTGTGCAGTTTTCCTTCCTTTTTTCTTTTTACAAGTCCCGCTTTTTCCAGCACTTTTATATGTTTTGATACCGCGGGAAGCGACATTTTAAATTCTGAGGCAATCTCCGTAACAATAAGGTCATCGTTTGAAAGTTTTTCAATAATTCTTCTGCGTGTAGGGTCAGACAATGCCCCAAAAAGACTGTCCAGCTGATTTTCATTATATTTAACCATATGGTTTAATATAATCTGACAAAATCCAGCTGTCAATAAAAAGCTAAGTGCATATTGTTAAAACTGTATTAAATTATAATTTAGTAAAATGACAAAATCCGGAAAGATTTTAAAAGGCAGGGGAGCGGGGTTTAACCCTCTGAACCGTTTTCAAAAAATAGACTTTGAAATTGCTGAAGAAGAGATCGGCAGCCTTGAAAACCCAAAAACAGAGTTTTACAGGGATACTTCGAAAACCATCCTGACATACAATGACAGCCCTGACACAGGTTTTGAAGTAGGGATCAATCCATACAGGGGATGTGAGCATGGATGTATATATTGCTATGCACGCCCTACTCATGAATTCCTGGGACTATCAGCCGGGATTGATTTTGAAACGCAGATATTTATAAAAGAGAATGCACCGGAATTACTGAGGAAAGAGCTGTCAAAAAAGAAATGGGAGCCGCAGACAGTTGCCATAAGCGGGAACACCGACTGTTACCAGCCTGCTGAAAAACATTTTGAATTAACCAGGAAATGCCTGAAAGTACTACTGGATTTCAGGAACCCTGCCGGAATTATTACAAAAAACCACCTGATAACCAGGGATATTGATATACTGAGCGAATTGGCATCTTTTAATGCAGTTCTTGCTGTAATATCAGTCACCACTCTTGACGAGAAACTCGCAGGCAAAATGGAACCCCGTACATCGAGGCCGTATTTAAGATTAAAAGCTATTGAGGATCTCACGGAAGCCGGAATTCCAACAATGGTACTCATGGCCCCTGTAATTCCCGGGCTTACCGACCATGAAATACCGGAAATCATTAAGAATACTGTAAATGCCGGGGCACAAAGGGCCGCTTATGTAATGCTGAGACTGCCTTATGCTGTTTCAGATCTTTTTACAGAATGGATTGAAACACATTATCCAAACAAAAAAAACAAAATACTAAACAGGATTAAATCAGTCAGGAAAGGGAAGCTTAACAGTGCTGAGTTTGGAAAACGAATGAAAGGTGAAGGAATATTTGCCGAGCAGGTTAAAGATATGTTTGAACTCGCATGTAAGAGAAATGGTTTAATAAATCAAAAATTATTACTCTCCACGAAACATTTCAGAAATCCCGAGGACAGGCAGGAAAAACTTTTTTAGCTTTTTGTCATTCCCGCGAAAGCGGGAATCCAGAAATAATTAATACCATTCTTGCCTAATTTATAGTTCATTTTATAACAATTCTCAGGTTAAATTACCCTCAATGCCGGACAACACTGAAAAAAGCTATAAAAAGCAGATTTACAGCTGGGCAATGTACGACTGGGCGAACTCGGCATTTGCCACAAGCATACTTGCCGGAATTCTGCCCATTTATTACAGCAGGGTTGCAGCATCAAGCCTTGATCCTAATACTGCCACAATATACTGGAGCTACACGCTCACAATAGCGCTTGTATTAATAGCATTCCTCGCACCGGTAATAGGGGCAATTTCCGATTATTCCAACAGGAAGAAGAGTTTTCTTAAGATATTTGCCACTATTGGTATCTTATTTACAGCACTGCTCTATTTCATCAACTCCGGCGACTGGATATTTGCATCAGTCATTTTTATCTTTGCAAATCTTGGTTTCGCACTGGCCGATATTTTCTACAACTCACTGCTGAAATTTATTGCCAGGCCGGATGACATTGACCGGGTTTCAACCCTGGGTTATGCCATCGGATATCTCGGGGGTGGGCTTCTGCTCGGAATTAACCTGCTGATGTTTCTTTTTATTAAGGACTCCCAGCTCGCGGCAAAACTTTGCTTTCTTTCCGTTTCCCTCTGGTGGGCATTTTTCAGTATCCCAGTTTTTAAATATGTAAATGAACCCGGGACAAACCCCGGACCAAAAAATATTGACTATATAAAGGTCGGGTTTTCGAGGACCATTAAAACATTCAGGGAAATAAGAAAATACAGGCAGTTATTTTTCTTCTTACTTGCGTTTTGGGTTTATAACGATGGTATCGGCACTATAATAAAACTTGCCATTATATACGGTGCTGAGCTTGGTATCAGTTCCACATCACTTCTGGGAGCACTACTTGCAACCCAGTTAATCGGAATCCCCTTCACATTACTTTTTGGCAGGCTTGCCGGCAGGATCGGGTCCAAGAACTCAATTATTATCGGCCTCGCGGTTTATACACTTATATCAATAATGGCTTTCTTTATAACCACGGCCCTTCATTTCTGGATTCTGGCCCTTATGGTGGGTACTGTGCAGGGAGGCACACAGGCACTCAGCAGGTCATATTTCTGTTCAATGGTCCCTGAGGAAAAGTCCGCCGAGTTTTTTGGCTTTTACGGAATGAGTTCAAAATTTGCGGGAATTTTCGGCCCGCTCATTTTTGCCTTAGTGGGAACAATGACCGGGAGCAGCAGGTACAGCATTCTCTCAATTGTCGTCTTTTTCCTTCTCGGAATAATACTACTTTCGTTTGTAAATGAAAAAGAGTCAGCGGGGTAATGTCAAAATTAGCGCATCCTTACTTTCTTCAACTTTTCGATTAAAGTCCTGATCTCTTTTGATTTTACCTTGAGGCTTACCTTGTTAACGACGACCCTTGCGGTTATCTCTGCTATTGATTCAATCTCAAACAGGTTATTGGTCTTAAGGGTCTCACCTGAAGCTGTAAGGTCCACAATAACATCTGATAATCCGGCAAGCGGTGCAAGCTCAACTGAGCCGTTTAACTTAACAATTTCTGCACTGATCCCCTTTGCAACAAAGAATTCACTTGAAACCTTTGGATACTTGGTCCCTATCCTGAGGCTTGTGCGGTTTTCCATACTGAAACCGTTTGGAGCGGCTACAACAAGCCTGCATTTGCCTATCCTGAGGTCGAGCGGTTCATAAAGGTTTGAATTCGACTCAAGTAATGTGTCTTTACCCACTATCCCGCAGTCCGCGGCGCCGTATTCCACATATGACGGGACATCAGTCGGCCTTGTAATGAGTATCTTGAGCCCGAGGTCATCAAAATCAAAAATAAGTTTTCTCGAATCCTTGGTTACTGCTTTAATATCTATTCCGGCTTTTCCAAACAGTTCTACTGCTTCGGTTAGAAGCCTTCCCCGTGACATTGCAATTGTTATCAAATTATTTCCCTCCAAATCCTGGCACCTACCTGTTCAAGTTTTTTATCCATTCTTTCATATCCCCTGTCCAGGTGATAAACCCTGGAGACCTCTGTCTTTCCCTTTGCGGCAATACCGGCAAGTATTAATGATGCACTCGCCCTCAAATCACTAGCCATAATCGGGGCAGCGGAAATATTGGGGACTCCTCTCACAACTGCACTGTTTCCCACAAGCTTTATTTCTGCACCCATTCTTCTTAGTTCCCCTGTGTGCATAAACCTCTGGGGAAAAATTGTTTCCGTGATAATACTCAATCCATTTGATAAACACATTAGTGTCATCATCTGCGCCTGCATATCGGTTGGGAATCCCGGGTATGGAAGAGTGGTAAAATCTATGCTCTTCGGTTTATCAATACCCACTACCCTTATACCATTATCGGTCTTGATAACTTCTGCACCTGTCTGGATCAGCTTCCCGCTAAGTGCCCCGAGATGTTCAAACTTGCAGTTGCTTATAGTCAGGTCACCCTGGTTAAGTGCTGCTGCAACCATAAATGTCCCGGCTTCAATCCTGTCGGGCATTACCTCGTGGCCCTTTACCGGTTTCAAATTATCAACACCGTTTATAGTTATAATGTCAGTCCCCGCACCTTCTACTTTAGCTCCCATGCTGTTTAAGAAGTTTGCAAGCTCAACAATCTCCGGCTCGCAGGCAGCATTGAGTATCAGTGTCTGGCCCTTTGCTGTTACAGCTGAAAGCATTATATTTTCGGTCCCGGTAACGGTGGAAACATCAAAAGGGATAATCCCGCCTTTTAGTCTTTTTGCCGTTGCTTCAACATAGCCTTCCTCAAGATCGATTTTAGAACCCATTATGGAAAGCCCTTTCATGTGCTGGTCAATAGGTCGTTCACCGATTGCACAGCCGCCCGGGAGTGAAACACGCGCCTTGCCGAGCCTTGCAATTAACGGCCCGAGCACAAGTACTGAGGCCCTCATTGTTTTTACAAGGTCATAAGGGGCTTCCCAGTTATTAATATTCGTAGAGTCGATGGTCATATTGCCGTTTTCAAACTCTATTTTCGCACCGAGTATCTCAAGAAGCTCGACCATTGTCCTCACATCCGCAAGGTCTGGTACATTGGTAAAGCTGTTAACACCGCTGTTTAGTATGCAGGCAGCCATAAGAGGTAATACCGCATTCTTTGCGCCGCTTACCTTTATTTCACCTTTTAGGCCCTTTCCGCCTTCTATTAATATTACTTCCATTGTCCGCTTATGATCCTTTCCACGCCGTTCAGGTCTTTTTTTAATTCAATATTTTTAAATCCCTTAAGACTTAGCAGTTCAAATATTTCTTTTGCCTGGCCTATTCCAAACTCCAGTATCAGCCATCCACCTGACTTTAAAATATTTTTGGATAACTTTGAAATTTCTCTTATGTGATCAAGTCCGTCTTCACCGCCAAGGAGCGCAAGCACCGGTTCATGGTCTCTTACTTCTGCCTGTAGGTCATTAAAATCATCATCGGGAATATAAGGCGGATTAGAAACTATTACATCTGCTGATCCGGCTTTAAATGCTTTAATATATTCACAATTTATAAAAGTACATTTATTTTCCGTACCGTTTAACCTGTTATTGTAGTCCGCAACTTTGACTGCCCCAAATGAAATATCTGTCCCGACAATCGTCAGACCCTCCCTTAAAGTCCCAAGCGTAATACCAATGCAGCCGCTTCCGGTTCCGGCATCAAACACAGTGTATTCTGCATTTTCCGGGATCTTCTCAAGTGCAGTATCAACAAGCAGTTCGGTCTCAGGTCTCGGGATAAGTACTTCACTGTTTACTTTAAAATCAAGTGAATAAAACTCTTTTTCACCTGTAATATATGAATACGGCTCACCATTAATTCTCCTGTTGAGGAAATCATTATACCTTTCTATCAGCATATTATTCACCTCTTTATGAGGTTCAGTAAAAATTGTCAGCTTATCTACACCAACTGAGCCGGCAAGAAGTGATGAAGCTTCGAGGTCGGCAGATTCAATCTGCGCAAATGATAGAAGTTTTTTTCCTCTAATATATAATTCTCTTAATTCCATTTTTTCTGTGTCCGCAAAAAGTGTAGAGTTTATCTGCTAAGGACTGTTTTTTAAAGCTGTGGGGCCAATTTAAATTAATTATGAAAAATAAATTAATTCTTGCTTCGTCTTCCCCAAGAAGAAAATATTTGCTTGAAAATGTTGGTATCGATTTCCGGATTGTTGACCCGGTCGGGGAGGTGCCTTATGACGGTACGGAAAAACCGGATAATTTTGTTAAAAGAAATGCAAAACTAAAATCAGATTCCATCATCGACCAGGCAAATGAGAACGAATTTATACTGTCGGCGGATACCATTGTAGTAGTTGATGACGTGGTACTCGGCAAACCCGTAAATGCTGAAGATGCCGAAACAATGCTTAGACTTATATCGGGACGAATTCACAAGGTGATAACAGGCTATGCAATAACAAGCTGGGACAAAAATTTGTTTTATACCGACGCGATAACTACACTTGTGAAAATAAAGAATTTAAGCCCTGGGGAAATTGAGGGGTATATCAATACAGGTGAACCATTCGATAAAGCAGGGGCTTATGGCATACAGGGAATTGGTTCGTTTATGATCCATAGTATCAGCGGGTCCTATACAAATGTTGTAGGGCTCCCGGTCGCAAGGGTTTTAAGCAGCCTTAGAAAATTTAAAATTATAGACCTTTTTGAATAATTATGTCCATTAAAGAAAACCTTGAAATAATAAATTCAAAGATAGCAGACGCAGCATCGGGATCAGGGAAAAACCCCGAAGATATCACCCTTGTCGGTGTTTCAAAAAGAATAAGCAATGAACTGATAATTGAAGGTATAAGGTCAGGGCTTATAAACCTTGGAGAAAATTACGCCCAGGAGTTCAGGGACAAGTATGAAATCCTGAACAAAGATCACGATAAAGTAATTTGGCATTTTATTGGACACCTACAAAAGAATAAGATTAAATATGTTATTGGTAAAATTGCCCTTTTTCATTCATTAAACAGTGCTGCTCTTGCCGAAGAGATCAATAAAAGGGCAGAGAAACTTGGTATAAACGCAAATATGTTAATTGAAATCAATACTTCAGAAGAAGAATCAAAAACAGGTATTACCATTGAAGAATCGGATAAACTGCTAAAAAAGGCCAGGCAGTTAAAAAATATAACAATAAACGGATTTATGACTATGGCACCTTATTCTGCTGACCCTGAAGACGCACGCCCTTATTTCAGGAAACTGAGGCAGTACAGGGACAGCAAACTTCCTGACTATCCCGATGCGAAAGAGCTTTCTATGGGAATGAGCGGGGATTTTGAAGTTGCGGTGGAAGAAGGGGCAACAATAGTAAGGGTTGGTACCGCGATTTTTGGGCAAAGGGCCCCAAGGGACTATTAATTATGGATAAATTAGGGATTATTGGCGCCGGGAAAATGGCAGAGGCAATTGTAAAAGGTGCTCTTAACGCAGGCGTATATAAGAAAAAAGAGATAACTGTAAGTGATATTGACCCTGTAAAGACCCGGAACATCAAACAAAAATACGGTATCAATACAACGGATGACAATAAGGAAGTTGCCGAGTCCTGTAATATTATAATATTTGCAGTCAAACCGGGACACCTTGAACAAGTGCTTAAAGAAATAAAAAACAGTACAAGCAGAAAAAAACTTTATGTCTCCATAGCCGCGGGGATTAATACATCATTTATTAAAAAGACACTTAATAAGGAACTGAAAATAACCAGGGTTATGCCTAATAAGCCGGTTGTAATCCGGGAAGGCGCCTTTGGAATATTTTTTAACAGTATTAATACAGTTGAAGAACAGGAATCTGTTACAAGTTTATTTAAAAACCTTGGGATAGTTGAAGTAGTCCAGGATGAACAACTTATTGATGCTGTAACCGGACTCAGTGGTAGCGGCCCGGCATTTGCGGCCGTCTTTGCTGAAGCTCTCGCTGACGGCGGGGTAAAAATGGGCCTCAGCAGAGAGACATCAATAAAACTTTCTGCCCAGACAATGCTAGGGACTGCCAAATTAATACTTGAGACCGGCATGAACCCTTCTGATATAAAGAATATGGTTTCGTCACCTGGCGGAACAACAATTGCAGGAATACATGAACTTGAGAAAAGAGGTTTGAGGGATGCCGCCATATCTGCTGTAGAAGCAGCCGCATTAAAATCTAAAGAACTATCATCGGAGGATGAATAAAAAATGCCAATACTACAGGCCGTAGCAGGTGTAGTTGATCTTCTGCTTAATGTTTATATTTACTTAATTATTGGACGTGCCATAATTTCCTGGGTGAATCCCGACCCCTATAACCCCATTGTAAACTTCTTATATACCGCAACAGAACCCGTTATGAGGATCGCCAGAAAAATAATACCTCCTATTGGAGGAACCTTGGATATTTCCCCCATTATTGTCTTATTATTAATATATTTATTAAAAGGTCTTGTTAATCAGTTGTTCTTTACCCTTGCTAATAGTCTTTCATAGATTTTATGCCTGAAATTTCTGTAAACGGGATAAATACAAATTTCCTGCAATTCAAAGAGAAAAGTAGTAATTATCCGTTCGTAATTTTTATACACGGCGCAGGGCAAAGTTCTCACTGCTGGAAGTACCAGTTCAAATTATCCGAAGAATTAGAGCAATATAATTTTATATTCATAGACCTGCCGGGGCATGGAAAATCTGATGGCCCGGGTTTTAAAACAATAAAAGAGTATTCAGATTTTCTTAACTCTTTTATAAATAAAATGGATATCAAAGAATATGTCCTTGTAGGCCATTCAATGGGCGGCAGGATTACGCAGGTAAGTCTTGTTGACCATCCCCTGAATGCAATCGGTTCGGTGCTTGTAGGCACAGGGCCAAGAATAAGGGTTACAAGGCATGCGATTGAACTTGCAACAAAGAGTTTTAAGGATTTTGCAGATATGGCTGCAGAAAACTCTTTTTCAAAGTCAGCACCTTTGGAGTTAAAAACTGAATTTAAAGAGTTACTTTTGAAATCCAATCCGGAAACCGCCGCTAATGACCTTGCAGCATGTAACGAATTTGATACAACCGATATTTTATTGAAAATAAAAGTCCCTACCTACATAATCACCGGAGAAGAAGAAAAACTTGCACCCATTAAGAATTCTGTACGTCTAAAGAATTTGATAGATAATTCAAGAATGGAGATTATAAAAGGTGCAGGGCATTTTGTTATGCTGGAAAAACCCGGGGAATTTAACCGTATTGTAAAAGAATTTTTGAACTTTTTGTAACATTTTTGCAACAAATGTAGTAAATAATGATTATCTATTGATTTTTTGATTAATCAAAATATACTAGAGCTTCAGAAAAATGAAATTCATAGCAACAATAGCACTTATTTTACTGTTTACTCAGGGCCTGATTGCAGAGGAAAACACTGAAAACGCAGCAGGAAATGCTGTACAGGAAAGTGCTGCACCCGCCGAACCTGTAATTGTAAGTATGAGGAACAAAGATACCGGGATGTTTCTCAGGGAAGAAAATCCTTTCAAGGCTACAGAACTTGATCTTACAGATATTGAATTTTATGAAGCCGCTGATAAACCCAACTACAAACCAAGGAATACCATACTTGTAGGCGGTGTACTTCCATTAATACCAATCAGGTCAAACATTGATGCAAGTACCGAAGATACAGGGCTTTTTCAGAAAAGTGTTTCAGTACTTCTTTACTTCAAGCAGAAGTTCTAAATAATCTCTTTTAGTATCCCCGATCACTCTTCCAGGATTTATTCAATTTTATTAATTAGTCCGTCTGCCTTTACTCGCCAAAATCATTTGTTAAAATAATCTGACCTTAAATCAGGAGGAATATTATGAAAATTTCACTTTTAGGCGGAACCGGTGACATAGCTGAGGGCCTTGTACTTAGATGGTCCAAAGAAGGGCATGAAATTTATATCGGATCAAGAAGCCAGGAAAAAGCAGAAGGCATTGCTGCAGAATATATTGAAAAACTCAAGGGATTAGGTATTGAGCCAAAAATCCATGGTATGCCAAATGCCGAGGCAGCCAAGAATTCAGAAGTTATTATTATAAGCATCCCGCCGGAATATGCCGCTTCCACAATAGAAGGATGTGCTGACAGCATTACAGACCAGATCGTTGTTACACCCGTGGTCTCAATGAAAAAAGAAGGAAAGACTTTTCTTTTTGATCCTCCGGCACAGGGTTCATCAGCCGAAGAAATCAGGCAGGTACTGCCCGAAACAGCAAAGCTTGTTTCAGCTTACCATAACCTTCCTGCAAAAGAACTTGCACTGATCGATGAAGATATGGACTATGACGTGGTTATTTGCGGTGATGATGAAGATGCAAAAGAAGTTGTAAAAAACCTTACAGAACAGATGAAAAACTTGAGGGTACTTGATGCAGGGCCTCTTGCCGTTTCACCTATGATTGAAGCAATAACACCTCTTATTGTTAGTCTTAACGTCAGGCTTAAAAAACATTTCTCAGTAAAATTCGTTTAATAAAATTCAGGGAAATTATTCTCCGACTATCTGGAGGATAATTTCTCTTTTTCTCGGCCTGTTATCAAAGTCTACCAGAATTACCTGCTGCCAGGTCCCGAGTATAAGACTTGAGGAACTAAAGGGTAATGAAAGAGAAGGGCCGAGTAAAGAAGCCCTGATATGTGAATGCCCGTTACCGTCTCCCCACCTTGCATTGTGGGCGTAGAATTCGTTTTCGGGTACAAGTCTCGAAAAAACTTCCTTAAGGTCATTTACCGCGCCGCTCTCAAACTCTATCGTGGTAACGCCGGCCGTAGAGCCGGGCACAAATACAGTAACAGTACCGCTCCCGATAGCAGATTCATTAACCGCATTCGAGACTTCACTGGTAATATCCAGCACATCACAGTTTCCCGCGGTATCTATCTCAAAATATTTTGTTTCTACCGGCATTTTCTTTAAAGTAATTTTAACTGGATCTGGCTCTCTATGGGTTTCGCGTTATAACCCCGGCCCTTAAGGCTGTTTGCAAAATCAACGCTCTGGCCTTCTAAAAGGTATATTTCGCGCGGCTTTACTACCTCAACATACTGCATAAGTTCGTCATAACCCGCATGGTTACTCATGGCAAATGCCATATCCACGTTAAAACTTGATTTTACAATCTCTTCATTCCCTTTTGCAAGTCCTGTTACTACGCATGTTCTTTTTTTATTTAACCGGGCAAGTTGTTTTGAATTTCTGCCGTGAAGCGGTAAAACCATAACTTTTTTCCTGATATCTTTGGTGTGGAGTCTTTCGGCATTTTTAAATTCGAACCCCTGCTGTTCATACAACTTCAGATAGCTGTAAATGGATTTATGTATCCCGAGTTTAAGATTACGGCTTCCGATATATTGTATTAAGTCCTGCGCCTTGCCAAAAATATCGATGAAAATCACGGGCGTATAGTTAAAGTAAAGTGACTCTTTTGCAAATTCGTAAATTTGCCTGCAGACCTCTTCCTGCGGAGGAAAATTAAAATCAGGGTCGCCGTATCTGCACTTCATAATGAGAACATCACATCTTCTGATCTCAATGAATTTTGAAGTTGGAGAGTTCCCGATTTTTAAGTCCCCGGTATACACAATCCTTTTCCCTTTTATTTCAACTACAATCTGCGACGCTCCAAGGGAATACCCCGATGGTATCAGTTCAATTCTTGCATTACCCAGGCTAAACGGCCTGTTGTAGGGACACGAAAGTGCAATTGATCCGGAAGTCTTCGTTTGAATAAGCTTAAGCGTTTCAGGGGTTGCTATGATTCTGTCGTGCCGGGGAAGAGTTAAAATGTTGGCATTTGAAATAAACGAGAGGTTTACTTTCTTTTTTGCGTCAAACCAAAGGTCGGTTCCCTTAAGCTGAATACCATCTTCGTAGATAACCTCGCACATAGCGGTGTAAAACTACTTCAACACAAATCATTTACAAGTTATAAAGATTTTGTCAGTATAATATTGAATATTATGGTCAAAAATATATTAAAACTGGGTTGTTATTTTCTAATACTCTCAGCAGTTCTCTTCATATTGCCGGGAGGTGTAAGTTCGCAGGAAGCCAGTATTGAAGACATGAAAAAGAACCCCCAGCGATATATTGAGATTGAGAAATGGGGATTCTACGTTGCAGCAAGAGTTGCAATAGTGCACCACCTGAAAATCAGGAACACCGCATCTATTCCATACAAAGATATTAAAATTAAGGTAAATTATGGCTCTACAAGTCCAAGTACATATGGAAACACTGTTAGTTTTGAACAGGCAGTACTTAAGATAACATTACCCCCGGACAGTACCGGGGAATACCTCAGGTCCGGTTACCCTATTGGGGCAGGATCGGTAAATATGACTGGAAAAAGTATTGAAATTCTATCTGCAGTGCCCGTACTGTAAAATCGTTAAACCAGCAAAGGAGATGAGATGGATAAGATTGAAAAACTACTAAAAGAATTGACAGAAGCAGACGGCGTGCCGGGATATGAAAGTGAAATCAGGAAGGTACTGGATACACATTTAAAAAAACTTGGCAAAGTAAGCCGCGACAAGATGGGCAGCCTTATATGCAAAAGCCAGGGATCTGCTGAAAGTCCCAAAATTATGCTCGCAAGCCACATGGATGAAGTCGGGTTTATGGTCAAACACATAAGCACCGATGGATTTATAAGATTTACTGCACTCGGCGGCTGGTGGGACCAGGTGCTGCTTACCCAGAGGGTAAGGATTAAATCCAGGAAGGGAGACATTATAGGTGTAATTGGCGCAAAACCACCCCACCTGATACCCCAGGAGGAAAGAAACAAGACTGTAATCAAAAAGAATATGTATATAGATATCGGCGCTAAATCTGACAAGGAAATTGAAAAAGCCGGAATCAGGATTGGTGATCCGGTAATTCCGGTAAGTGAATTTACAGAGCTATCGGTTCCAAAAACCTATATGTCAAAAGCGTTTGACGACAGGATAGGATGTGCCGTGCTTGTGTCAGTATTGGAAAAATTAAAAAATACAAAGACACCGAACTGTGTTTATGGGGCTACTACTGTCCAGGAAGAAGTCGGGGTAAGGGGAGCGACAACAAGTGTAGAAATGGTTGACCCTGATGTTGCCATTATACTTGAATCAGACATATCAGGAGACGTGCCGGGTATAAGGCCGGACGAGTCCTCAACAAAGATGGGAGACGGGCCTTCACTTCTTATGTACGACGCGAGGATGATCCCGAATCTAAAGCTAAGGGACCTTGTAATTGATACTGCAAAGAAAGAAAAAATCCCGCTCCAGTTTACAACAATGGAGGGAGGGGCCACAGACGGATCTATTATCCACCTTCATAAACACGGCGTACCAACTGTTGTAATCGGCGTGCCCACTAGGCACATACACAGCCACAACTCTATATTAAAACGGGTAGATATTGATGATACGATAGATCTTGTACTGAGAATTATTAAAAAGCTTGATAAAAGGACAGTCGCGGGTCTTACAAATGACTGATAGATAAAATTGAAAAAAAAACTATAATTTTATTAATTATAGTTCAATGGACCCAAAAAAATTAAGACGTTCGAAAAGACTGCCCTTTAGAAAAAGGGTCAAATTCGGCCCGAAAACTGCTGATCACATCGGGCATACCATGAATTTTTCTAAATTTGGTATACAGATAGAATCGTCTAAAATTTTCCAGCCCGGCACCCCGCTTGTTATAGAAATACTGGACAAACTTTCATTTTCAGAATCAAACTCCAGCCAGATCACCTTTATTGGAAAGGTAGTATGGGCTTCAAAAGGAATTTCAAATACGGGTACCATGGGTATTGAATTTCTTACCCAGTGTAAAGATATTGAGAATGAATATGAAAATATTACCTACTGAATTGTATTAATTAAGAATAATATTTATAATTCTTCCAGGTATGTCGGAACTAAGTTCACACAATAAAAGGCGGTCACGCAGGCTCCCTTTCAGGAAACTGATAAAGTATGGAAACAAAAAATCCCAGCACAGGGGATATACAATAAACCTTTCCCGCCATGGCATGGTAATTGAGTCTTCAAAGACCTATCCAGAAAACACCCCGATAATTATTGAAATACTTGATTCACTAGGCAACGCAAATGAAATGGAAACAACCAGGGTACTTGGAAAAGTTGTATGGTATAATCAGGGCATTTCGAGAAGAGGCAAGATGGGAATCGAGTTCCTGACCCATTCAAAAGAACTGGAAAACGAGTATGATTCCAAGGAATTCCATTAAATACTGATTACTCCCGGTACTTTTTCCCGCTAAAAACATCTTAATTTATTATTAACCATTAAAAGAGGTCAAGAAATGAAAAAAATTTTAGTTATTTCCTTATTCATCTTTTCAGTTGGTATTTTTAATGCCGCTGCCGGGAACACCCCTTACAACACTGAAGAATTCAAAAACTACTGGTATTCAGGAAATGCCGAGATAACTACCTATAAACTTGAGCAGGCAAGGTATGGTGAAGTCCATAAGGGACATGCGGTGTTAATTTTTGTAACAGAAGATTTTTCAAAAAGTAAACATGTAAAACTGGAAAACCCTGTAGCAAGGGGGAGTGATGCGGTTAAGGTTTTAAAACTAAACCTGGTCAAGAAATTTAACACAGGAATCTACAGATACTCGATTATGGAGTCGGTCTTTACTCCCATATATTCTGATAAATATCCAGACACATTAAAACTCACTTCTTCTTCGCAGGAGTGGTGCGGCAATACATTCACACAGGTAAATCTGAATAAAGATAAATATGAAATTCATCTGCTGTCATACTTTGAGTCCGAAGGCGATCAGGATTATACTATAGAAAAGACCTTTCTCGAGGATGAAATATTTACAAGGATCAGGCTTAACCCTTCAGAACTCCCGACAGGAAAAATTTCACTCCTTCCCAGTCTCATTGTTTCAAGACTTAAGCACCAGGAAATTAAACCCGTAATGGCAGATGCCACGTTAACAGAAATTAAAGAAAAGAACTATATGGAATATTCCCTAACTTTCCCTGAGACCAACAGGGAATTTAAAGTGGTATTTGAAAAGGACTTTCCCCATGAAATCGTATCATGGGAAGAATCTTACAGCAGTGGTTTCGGAAGTAACGCGAAAGAGCTTGTAACAAGAGCAGTCAGGAATAAAAGTGTGATGCTCGACTACTGGAATAAAAACAGCACTTTTGATGAAGTACTCAGGCAGAAGCTTGGCATAGAATAAAAGGGGGAAGCCCTTTCGGGCTTCCTTAGTTAACCTCTACTTTAATCTGTTTGGGCTTCACTTCTTCCTTTTTGTTTAGTTCGACTTTCAATACACCGTCTTTAAAACTCGCCTTTACACTACCGGCATCAATGTCGTCTGTTACATGAAAACTCCTTTCGAATTTACCGTAACTGCTTTCAACCCGGATGAAGTTGTCTTTTTCTTCCTTCTTCTCTGCTTTTTTCTCACCTTTGATCGAAAGAGTGTGGTCTTTTAAGTCCACATCAATATCTTCTTTTGATACTCCGGGGAGTTCCGCAGTCACGACATATCCGTTTTCATTTTCCACGATGTTGACACGGGGCGACCATAATGAATCATCAGGTGCACCTCTATATGCTGCATCAAACTCTCTTAACAGGTTAAATGGTTCCCAATTTCTTAATACTAAACTCATAATGTTTACCTCCTATTATGATTTATTTTTGTTTCTAATCAGAAATTATTCACGATTTTTTGGGAGTCAAGGAAGAAATTAAAAAGTTGATAATTTTTTCTATTCAAGGCGGCATTACAAAAAATACGTAAAGAAAATTAATTATTTTAGCGTTAAGAATGGCTTTAGGGGTGGGGTGGAATTAAAGACATTTAGTTAAAATATTTAATTTTTAGTATATTTTTGTTTAGCCGTGATTTTTGGTTCTTTGTATCTAGATAAAGAACGTATATAAATAAACAAAGTTACTTAATAGCTATTCTTCATTTTCTTTATCTTGATATAAAACTAGGGGAAAGCAATATTATAACTACAGAGCTGAATTTAAATTTTTATTTAGAAGAAAGTGTTGTACCGAGTTAGTTCATGCTAAACCTAAATATAGATTTAAACTAGCTTCAATGCATGTTCAGTTTTTGTACCAAATCTATAGGCTGGCAATTTCATACGCTAAAAATATAACTATGGCAGAAATCTAGTAATAAACGATAAATTTTATTTAAATTTATATTTAGAGATAGTTGGAATAAACCAGTAATTTACAATTTAAAATCTAAATCATATAATCCCTCCACTACCCCTATATGATTCTTAACGATTTAAAATCAAATTTTTTTAACGTTTTTCATTGCAGGCCTGAATTAATAAACAACTGAAGAACAATTTGCCAATATCCCCTCAAATTGATTACATTGTTTATTAATATCCGGAGACACTATGGCTAAAAAACAGGGCGGATGGCTGCTTGCAAAAACACTTTATGATTTAGGCGTAAGGGACATATTCACCCTTGCCGGCGGTCATATTAACCCAATATATAAAGCATGTACTGACCTTGGCATCAGGCTTATTGATACACACCACGAGCAGGGCGCCGCTATGGCGGCTGACGCATACGGCAGGGCCACAAGAAAACCCGGTGTATGCCTCGTCACAGCAGGGCCCGGGCTGACAAACGCATTAACAGGGCTTGCTGGTTCACACCTTTCCAATTCACCGATGATACTTATTGCTGGAAGATCGGGCATAGAAGAAAATGACACAATGTCCCTGCAGGAAATCGACCAGATGGCAATGGTCAAACCGGCAACCAAATGGGCAAGGACAATATACGATATAAACAGGATCCCGGAATATGTATCAAACGCTTATAAAACAGCCGCCACGGGGAGACCCGGCCCGGTATACCTCGAGACTTCTTACGAAGTTTTATATCCGAAAACAGAACAAAAAGACCTTTCCACTTATGACATCTCTATTCCGGAAACAAACTATGAACCAACAACTTCTAAGATTAATGAAGTATTAAGACTCCTGAATAAAGCAAAAAAACCCATTATAGTCTTGGGAAGCGGTAGCTGGTATTCAAAATCCGAAACGGAGCTTGAAGAGTTTATAAAAAACCTAAACGTCCCTGCATTTACACTAAATATGGGCAGGGGAATAATCCCGGACCAATACTGCTTTGGCGCTGCAAGCCCTTCGTCACCTAAAGGTTTCAGGGAAATTGCCGGCAAATCCGACCTGATAATTCTTCTTGGTATAAGGTTGAGCATATATATAGGTTTTGGTAATTCATTTAATAAAAATGCGAAAATAATACAGGTAGATATTAACACGGATGAAATAAGCAGGAACAAAAAAGCCGACTGTTCCGTAATCTCGGATTTAAAGGCTTTTATTGTTAAGATAAACAGCCATTTAAGAAATAACCCTCTTAATGATGATTTCAAAAGATGGTATAAAGAAGCAGCAAAAATAAAAAACAAAACATATTCTAATTTCAGAAAAACCATTTTAAACTCCAGGAAAAAAGCTATACATCCGGCAAAAGTTGCCAAAGTGGTAAGTGACTTTCTTGGAGAAGAAGGAATTGCAGTAGTGGACGGCGGAGACTGCCAGTCATGGACAGACACTACATATGAGGTTGAAAACCCGGGCCATTACGTAAAAGGCGGGCCGCTTGGATGCATGGGTGTTGGAATTCCTTTTGCACTTGGCACTAAAGCCGCAAACCCTGATAAAAATGTAGCTTTAATCACAGGTGACGGCGCAGTTGCCATGAACTTTATGGAGATAGAAACAGCCGTAAAGCACAATCTCCCATTTGTAGTCGTAGTATGTAACGACTCTGCCTGGGGTATGACAAAACACCAGGTTGAAATTACATATCCTAAAGCTAAAAACATTCAGGGCGTTGAACTAGGGTTTGTGGAGTTTGATAAAATTTCAATAGCAATGGGCGGGGGCGGGGAGACCGTGACCGATATCGACAAACTGGAACCTGCATTAAAAAGGGCATTTAAATCAAACCTCCCATACGTAATTAATGTCAAAACAGACCCCAATGCGGTAAGCGGGGCGACCCATGTCATCACCCGGATGATGATGAAGGGCATGTAGACAATAAATATTCCTTTAAAACCCTTTTGTTTATATAATTATTTAAAACCTTCGAGGGAGAAATAATGAGATCATATTACTGCGTTATATTAAGTGTACTTTTTTTCACTTTTACTTTATCAGCACCGGCCGGTGCTTATGTATATTCACTAAGCGTAAAAACGACATTTATGCAGGGATGCTTCCTTGACGACCCTCCGGATCTTACAAATAATTCGGCAGTATTTTTAAAAATGAAAAGATGCCTTTGCATGATGGATAAATTTGAAAAGAGATATTCAGAAGAGCAGTTTATGGACCTTTTTGCACATGCAGAGAAGAACTATTCCTGGCAGAAAAGAGAACTGGATGATTTTGTAAAGGATACAATGCCCGGGTGTTTGTAATTTTATGTATTAACTTCTGAATCTTTTCTGAACGGCCTGTAATGAATAGCGTTAAAAAAATTTGATTTTAATTCGTTAAGAAACGTAAAAACGTATTTTTTGTAATGCCGGTTTTAAAACCTAATAATTTTTATGTTTTAAGTACAGCTAGGAAAGCTTCCTGGGGTATCTCAATACTCCCAACCTGCTTCATCCTCTTCTTCCCTTCTTTCTGTTTCTCAAGAAGTTTTCTCTTCCTCGAAACATCCCCGCCGTAACATTTAGCTGTAACGTCTTTCCTGAGTGCTTTTACCGATTCCCTGGCAATAATGGTACTTCCGATTGCCGCCTGTATAACAACTTCGTATAGCTGCCTCGGTATAAGTGACCTTAATTTTTCTATCAGGTCGCGGCCCCTGTAATAGGAATTATCCTTGTGAACAATTATTGAAAGTGCATCAACAATATCACCATTTACAAGTACATCCAGTTTTATCAGGTTGGATGCTTTATAACCCGCGGGCTCATAGTCCATAGAGGCATAACCCTTGGATATGGATTTCAGCTTGTCATAAAAATCATAAACTATCTCTGCCATGGGAAGTTCGTATTCAACTATAACCCTGTCTTCGGTCACATATTTAAGGTCCTTTTGCATTCCACGCCTTTCTTCACAAAGTTTAAAAATAGGGCCTAAATAATCTTTCGGTGTATGTACGGAGATAGAGACAATCGGCTCTTCGACAGTCGCATTCCTGTCCCCCGTAGGAAGATCACTCGGATTATCAACATATATTTCGTCGCCGTTTTGATAAACCGCTTTATATACAACCGTTGGGGCTGTAGTAATAAGGTCAATCTGGTATTCCCTTTCTATCCTTTCACGCACTATTTCCATGTGCAGAAGGCCAAGAAAACCGCATCTGAATCCAAATCCAAGTGCAGCAGAAGTTTCCGGTTCAAAGACCAGTGATGAATCATTAAGCCAGAGTTTTTCAAGAGCTTCACGGAGTTTGGTATATTCGCCTGTATCTATGGGATACATGCCGCTAAAAACCATCGGTTTCATCACTTTAAAACCTTCTAATGGCACTTTAGCGCTATCAAGGACTCCTGTTATGGTATCACCGACTTTCGCCTCTCTAACCTCTTTTATGGACCCGCCTACAAAACCAACCTCTCCGGTGGAAAGTTTATCAAGTTCAAGTGCAACGGGAGAGAAGGCGCCCAGCGCTTTGACCTCGTAATCCTTACCCGTAGACATAAGTTTTATCCTCATGCCCATTTTAAGTTCACCTTCAAACACACGCACAAGCATTACAACTCCCTGGTATGAATCAAACCAGCTGTCAAAGATCAGGGCTTTCAGCTCTTTGGAATTATCAGAATTGGGAGGGGGTATGTTTTTTACAATTGATTCAAGTATCTCTTTCGTTCCGGTTCCCTGCTTTGCGCTTGCAAGTATTGCGTCCTGCGCGTCTATACCGACAACTTCTTCGATCTCTTCTTTTACCCTTTCGGGATCTGATGCGGGAAGGTCAATCTTATTTATAACCGGTATAAGCTCAAGCCCTGCATCCACGGCCAGATAGGCATTTGCAAGTGTCTGGGCCTCAACCCCCTGCGTAGCGTCTACAACAAGAAGTGCCCCTTCGCATGCAATCAGGCTCCTTGAAACTTCATAGCTGAAATCAACATGCCCGGGAGTATCAATCAGGTTAAACTCGTAAGTGTGGCCGTCATCGGCTTTATAGTGAAGTCTTACGGCCTGGGCCTTAATAGTTATGCCCCTTTCCTTTTCGATCTCCATATTATCGAGAAACTGCTCGGTTTTGTCCCGTTCAGTCAGTGTTCCCGTATATTCAAGAATCCTGTCAGCCAGAGTAGATTTGCCGTGGTCTACATGCGCTATAATAGAGAAGTTGCGGATATATTTTAGTTCCATTAGTGCGCAAGATTATAAATTAAAGCAGGGTTAATTCAACTATAAAAATTAAATCAATTTCTATAGAACGTCCGACTTAATAACCATAAGTTTTTCCTGCGTCATCTCTTCCATTGAATATGGAATACCGCCCGTCCCTATACCGGAGGCCTTCGCGCCCCTGAACGGCATCCAATCGACCCTGAAAGCTGTGTGGTCGTTTACCATAACAGCCGCGGCATTTATTTTCTTGACCGTATCGAGCGCAACATCAAGGTCTTTGGTAAATACGGCAGCCTGGAATGAAAACGGAAGGCTGTTTGCAAGCCCTATTGCTTCGTCCCTGTTCTTATAGCTGTATATTGCTATTACCGGGCCAAATATTTCTTCCTGCGACAGTTTAACATTCTGCGGCGGGTCCAGGATAATTGTTGGTTCATAGCACGTACGGCTGATTTTCTTTCCGCCGCAAATCAGTTTACCGCCCTTTTTCACTGCCTCTTTTACCCAGTCGTGGACCCTGTCCACCTCGCGGGGCTGGATTAACGGTCCAACATCCGTCTTTGCGTCCAGGGGGTCGCCGACTTTTAATTTTCTGGCAATCTTCGCAAGTCCGTTTGCAACTTTCCTTGCGACTTTCCGGTGTGCAAAAAGCCTTTGCACCGAAACACATACCTGCCCGGCATGATAAAGGCCGCCCTTTGCAAGTAATGGAAGTGCCGTTTCGATATCTGCATCGGGTTCGAATATAACGGGGGCTGAACCTCCGTGTTCAAGTGCACATCTTGTACCGGGAGCAAGTTTGGATTTAAGATACCAGCCTACCCTGCCGGAACCGATAAAAGTCATATAATCAACCCTTTGGTCTGTAACAAGTGTCTCCGCTACCTGGTTATTTAGAATCAAGACCTGGGCCCACTCTTTTGGAAGTCCGCTGTCATGCAGAATCTGCACAAGGTTTATAGCTGACAAGGGTGTTGTACTGGCAGGTTTAATTATTACAGGGCAACCCGCGGCTACCGCGGTAATAACCTGGTGAATACCCAGGTTAAACGGGTGGTTAAATGCACATATTGCAACTACTACCCCGATTGGCTCCCTGAAGGTATATGCCATTCTGTTCAGGCAGGCAGGGTTTACGTTCATTGCTATTTCCTTGCCTGTTAATTTACCGATCTCTTCAATGGCAACCGATATACCGCTAATCGCACGGGTCACTTCGGCTTTGGTATCCACAAGCGGTTTACCGCCTTCCATCGCGGATGTTTCTACTATTTCATCGTATCTTTCCCTTACGATTTCCTTTGCCCTTTCGAGTATCTCAATACGCTGGGAACCGGTAAGCCACTTGCTCTTATCATCGGCAAGCGCCCTTGCCGTGGCAAGTGCTTTTTCAGCTTTTCGCGGGCCGTCATAAGGAAGTTCCCTTATTAAAGTTTCGTCAAACGCAGATAATACCTGTAGTTTCCTGGTAGCCATAGCTCCTCCCTTTTTTATACAAGCTCACATGTTAAATTCTGAAGTTCATCGATTAAAACCTTTTCATTCTCTGAATAATCCACAGGCACTTCGACAATATGAACACCCTTTGTATTAAGGCATTCATCAAGTGTGGTAAAAAGCTCTTTATTGCTTTCAACTCTTTTGCCGCATGCGCCGTAACTCTCCGCATATTTTACAAAGTCCGGGTTTCCATAATCAAGGCCGAAGTTATCAAATCCCATTCCTGCCTGTTTCCATTTGATCATACCATAAGCATTGTCACGCAGAATAACCACGACAAGGTCAAGTCCAAGCCTTACTGCCGTCTCAATCTCCTGTGAGTTCATCATAAAACCGCCATCGCCGCATATAGCAAGTACTTTTTTGTCTGGTTTTACGATCTTTGCACCAATTGCGGACGGAAGCCCGGCCCCCATCGTTGCAAGTGCATTATCAAGAAGGATGGTATTCGGATGGTATGCCTGGTAGTTTCTGGCAAACCATATCTTATAAACACCGTTATCAAGTGTGATTATCCCGTCATCCGGCATTACTTCCCTTATATCAGCCACAACCTTTTGAGGAATAATCGGGAACCCGTTGTCATCTGCTTTTGAATATATGTGGTCATCAAGACCTTTTTTTATGTGTGCAAATCCCTCGGGACAGGCTATTTCCCGGTCACCGATAGTCCTGTGGATGGCATCAATGGATTTTGCGATATCCCCCACTACTTCTACCTGCGGGAAGTAGACATCGTCCACTGTTGCGCCAAAGTTATTTACATGTATAACTTCAATGCCTCCCGGGTGCATAAAAAACGGGGGTTTTTCAATTACATCATGGCCGACATTAATTATCAGGTCTGCCTGGGATACCGAACAGTGAAGGTAGTCATTATCTGAGAGTGCAGCAGTTCCAAGGTATTTGTGGCTCCTTTCATCTACTACACCTTTACCCATCTGGGTATTAAAAAAGAATATCCCGGTCTCATGAATGAATTTTTTTAGAGACTGGGCCACCCTGTTCCTGTTTGCGGCTGCACCTATTAGGAGCAGGGGTTTTTTAGCTTTTAAAATATATTTTACAGCTTCATCAACGGATTCCTGGTTGGCCTCGGGCCTCATTGAAAAAGAGCTTGTAAAGAAATGCTCCTGGCCTTCTTCAGATGCAATATCTTCGGGGAGTTCAAGATGTACTGCCCCGGGCCTTTCCTCTTCGGCAATCCTTATAGATTCCCTTACGAGGCTCGGGATATTGTTTGCGTCAACCACCTGTTTTGTAAATTTGGTTAGGGGCCTCATCATGTCCACGATATCCACAATCTGGAACTGACCCTGCTTGCTTTTCTTAATTGGTTTTTGCCCGGTAATCATCATCATTGGCATAGCTCCGAGCTGGGCATATGCTGCAGCTGTCATAAAATTTGTGGCCCCGGGCCCGAGTGTGGAAAGACATACTCCGACCTTACCTGTAAGCCTGCCGTATGTTGCTGCCATGAACCCGGCAGCCTGTTCGTGTCGGGTAAGTATCAGCTTGATTGATGAATCTTTAAGTGAATTCAGAAAATCCAGGTTTTCCTCACCCGGTATTCCAAAAATATATTCAACCCCTTCGTTCTCAAGTGCCTTAACAAAAATGTCAGATCCTTTCATAACTTAGTTACCCTCACTATAATAAAATTTTTCAGCCTGATAATTCAACACCAGCAATAAAACCGCCCGACGTTTCCTTTCGTAAATAAATATACATACAGGAAACAGACTATATTATATATATGTACGCAGAACTTAAATTCAAAGATCTATTTGGTCTTTATAATTTAGTTTAATTAAGAATAGGTTAAATTTAAACAACATTGGGTAATGTCATGAAAAAATTAATTATTATATGTCTCATTATATTCGGTTCCATATCCATGAAGAACCTTTTAAGTGATGAACCGCCCGGGAACCTGCCCGAAGGTGTGATGGGACTTACCAAGGAAGAGTGGAAAAATAAACTTACAAAAGAAGAATACAGAATTCTCTGGGAAAAAGGCACCGAGTGGGCATTTACCGGCGACCTGCTATACAATAAAGAAACAGGGGTATACGTAACAGCCGGATGTAAACAGCCTGTTTTTCACTCGGACCATAAATATAAATCCGGAACGGGATGGCCAAGCTTCTGGCAGCCTATATCAGAAGACGCGGTAAAGTTAATCCCTGACAATAAGCTCGGATATACAAGATGGGAAGTTGTATCGAGCAAATGCGGTGAGCATCTTGGTCATGTTTTTAACGACGGCCCAAAACCAACCGGCAAAAGATACTGCATAAACTCTGCAGCTCTTGATTTTATAGGTGAACCGGAAAAATCACCCGAAAAGGTCAAAGAGTAGTATTACCAGCTGCCCCCGCCGCCGCCGCCGAAGCCGCCGCCGCTGAAACCTCCGCCTCCAAATCCGCCGCCCATACCAATTGACCTGCTTCCGCTTGAATTTTTTGGGGAAGAATTAAAAGACTTGTTCATAATACTTATGCTTCTTCCAAGATCGTTAACAAAAATATGCGGGCTGAAACCACCTGAATAACTGTTTGATGAATACCAGCTGGGTGGCTCTGTAAACATACCGCTGAATGCATCGGCCCATTTTTCTTCCAGGCCGAATACCAGTGCATAAGGCAGCACCCGGTCAAAAATAGCAGGGTCCTCTGCTGCAATTTTTTCAATCCTGTCTTTTTCGGCCCTCTCTATAAACTCCCTGAAACCCAGAAGATGGTGGTTTACTTTCACACCCTTACGGGTTTTCCTTGGCATATAGCCAGAAAAATAGATCACCATAAATCCGCTTAAAGTAAAAATTAACTTTGGTATTAAATTTGGAAGAATAAATAATGATCCAAATATTATTATCATACCAATGGCCTTGTAAGTGGCCCTTATCCTGTCGGGATTAGAAAGAAAATAACTCTTATCTACAAGCTGATGGTATATCGAATTTTTAATAGTTTTAAGATTTGAATAAAATTTATTTTTTAACTCGGATATCAACACTTCGGCCTTATCTCCCTTAAACAGCCCGTCCAGTATTTTTATTTCATGGGGCATAAGTCCATCGGTAGTCATACCGGCAGTTTTTATAATCCTGTAGTCCCGGTCAGAGAGGAACAGGTACTTAGTGGTCTCTATTTCCTCAATCCTTAGATAACCCCTTACAGCAAGGTCAATAACCGTAGAGGTAAGGTCGATCATATCTGCCCTTTCATCATAAAGGGTCCCGGCTTCGGCCGGTGTAAGTTCGGGCGGCGGTTCATACCTTACGGCTATAGGCATATTTTTATAAGGGTCCCTGCCAAATTTACTCCAGATAAAATAAAGAATCAGCAGGGTAAGAAAAGGAACGGTATAGATAAGGTTATCGGTTATAAACCAGAACCATTTCTGAAGCGTACTGTGCCCGCTGATCACACCGGGCGGAAATCCCAATGATATAGTGAGGCCCTGGTATGGATTTAGCTCACTGTCACTCCTGAATACAACGCTGTCACCACTCACACTGTACGAACAGTTCTTGTCCGCGGACCCGTAGCTCCCGGTAAAACAGTCCAGCTTTAACCCCTCGGGAATTTCATTTTCAAAATATATATGAGTGGAACTTGATACAATGGGGTGGTCCCATTGTGTCCCGGTTACATTCCAGAAAAACTCGTCATAACCGTCAATCTCACGTATGACCTTCTTTACAAAGTATTCAATCCTGTAGTCCTTAACACCGCTTACAGTCTTATCAGCATCACCGATTTTAATTACCATGTATCCGTTATCTTTTTTTACAGTGTAGTTATAATCACGGCCTTCAAAGTCTGTGACACTGCTTACATCAATCCTGAGATTGTAGTTGTTTCTGCTTAGTGTGTATTTATAGGGGATTTTCCTTATTATGCCGCGGCGCTCGGCAGCAGGAAACTGATACGTGATATTTTCCTCTACCCTTACAACCCCGTTATCGGGAATATAAATATCTGTATCAAAGCTGTTTATCTGTTCTGATGGCGAGGCAAATACTAAAAAAGGGAGAAATACTAAAAAAAACAGGATACAAACAATTTTTAAATTATAAATTAAACATGTTTTACCCAAAACTTACCTCTGGATTTTTTCTTTCTTCCGTGGAGTCCAGCTCAAAGTACTCTTTTTTCTGAAATCCGAAGTTATTTGCAACAATATTACTTGGTACTGATTCAATCTTGGTGTTAAGGTCCCTTACAACCGCGTTGTAATACCTTCTAGCCAGCTGAATTTTTTCCTCTATCTCGGATAGTTCATTCTGGAAATCAAGGAAGTTCTGGTTGGCTTTAAGGTCCGGATAGTTTTCGGAAAGTGCGAAAAGGCTTTTCAGTGTTGCAGAAAGGAAATTCTCACTTTCGGCCTTTTTCTCCGGAGACGTTGCTCCCATGGCCATGTTCCTTGCCTGCACCACTTTTTCAAATGTTTCTTTTTCGTGTGAGGCGTAACCTTTTACTGTCTCTACAAGGTTTGGTATAAGGTCGTATCTTCTTTTAAGCTGGACATCTACATCTGACCAGGCCTGTTCGGAAGTGTTTCTTAATTTCACAAGGCTGTTGTAGATTGAAACTACAAATACAATTAGCGCTGCTATAATTCCAAGGATAATTAGACCGGTCATAATGATTGCCTCCAGTTTTTATTAACATAATAATACAGGAATGGAGGTAATCAATAAAATCCGTTTGTCTCTTATGTATTATTCCAAAGCGGTTTAAATACAAGCCCCGAAAGTATCTTGGGATAGAAATAGGTTGTTTTATGAGGCATTTTTACATTATCAAGGACTACCTCAAAAATATCATCTGCATTAAGTTTCGGGAGCAAAAATCCACCCTCGTATTCACCGGAATTAACGAGTGAGTAAAGTTCGGTATCAAACTTTGTATAAAGTATCCCGGCTTCCTCTTCATTTATATTGTTTTTAAAAATAATGTTATGGAGGACCATTACAGCCAGGTTCTCATAGTTTTTATCAAGCTTGTTTTTCAATCTTAACTTATATTTTTTATCCGAGCCCTTGCCTATAAAGACCATCTCGTTAAATTCAAGGCTGTTTACATCGAGGGAAGGTGTTTCCTCTATTTCAAATAGCTCACCTAGTCTGGAAAGCAGCTGGTCAGTTTCAATGCCGAGGTTTTTAACGGCCCTGTGGGTAGGATTGATAATAAGCCCGTCACCGCCGCCCCTTGAAAGATACATCATCACATAGTCGTAGGGCATGTTGCCGGATTTTTCACCAAATTTTTCTCTTTGCCGGTTCCTGAAGTTTAAAGCAGTCTCATACCTGTGGTGGCCATCGGCGATAAGCAGGTTATTTTTGGTCAGGCCTGCCGATACCTTTTCAATAACGTCCGGGTCGGTAATTTTCCAGAAGGTGTTCTTAACACCGTCTTCTGTTGTGACCTCGATAATCGGTTCAGAAATACTGTTGTCTATCAGTTCCTCAACCCCGCCCCCTTCATCAGAATATACGGAGAAGACCTGGCTCAGGTTTGCATTACACGCGGTTGTGAGCTTTAGCCTGTCTTCTTTATGTTTTCTAAAGGTCTGCTCATGGGGAAGTACTACATTTTCATCAAAATCGGCCACTTTTACTGCAGCAATAAACCCCTTACGCGTATAAAACTGCCCTTCGAACTCAAACTCCTGGTAATAAGGGTAAATAGCAGGTTCATCTTCACTAATTAATACGGAGCTTTCGAGCCATTCATTAAAGGTCTGACTCGCATTACTGTAGCGTTTCTCACCTTCGCCTTTTGCAAGAATGAGTCTGATTACATTGTACGGGTCTTTATCATAGAGCTGTCCCTGCTCCTCACCGTTAATAACATCATACGGCGGAGCCACAATTGATTCATAGTCGTTTATTTTTTCCGGGTTATACCTTATTCCCTTGAAACCTTTAATTGTCGCCACTTAAAAACTCCTTGAGATCATCTTTTTTTATGTCGCCCTCCCTTAAAAGCCGGGGCGGAGAAGTTGTTATATCAATAATGCTTGATCCGTTTGAATGGGGTAGGTTACCGGAATCGACTATAAGATCAACTTTATTATTAAACAGTGAAATAATCTCTTCTGATGAATAAGTATTTTCCCCGCCGCTCATATTGGCACTTGTGGATATAAGGGGTGTATCTATATGATTAAAGAGCTCTTTTACAAAGGTATTTGTAGATATCCTGATACCGGTTTTTTCAGAACCGGCGGAAACTTCTGGAGGGAGTTCTTTTTTCTGATTAAATATTATAGTTAAGGGTTCTCTTATGAACCTGTCCGAATATTCTCGCACTATATCCGGTACGGTGAAATATTCCTCAAGCATCTCAAAGTCTTTTACCAGCAGGATAAATGGTTTACCCCTGAGCCTTTCCTTTACCCTGAAGATTTCATTTATTGCATCGGTATCCGTCGCCAGGGCGCCAATACCGTAGAGGGTCTCTGTCGGATAGACAATTACCCCTCCCCTTTTAAGTACTCCTGCTGTTATACCGTATACTTCCCTGTCATCAACCCTTATAATCTTTGTATTTTTATCCATATTATTTATGATCTGAATTAATTGTTTTAACAAATATCAGTCAATAATATATATTGATATAAGTAGAATCAAAAAATGAATCCAAATTACGACGAAATAAAAAACAGGCTGGAAGCAATACTTGATCCCGGGGCATTCCTTTTTAAAGAGGAAGAAATAATTGCGTTTGAATGTGATGCCCTTACTTATTACAGGGTAAAACCCGTGTTTGTAGTACTTCCGTCAACTACGGACCAGGTATCAGAGATTATCAAAGTCTGCTACCAGTTCGATATGCCGTTTGTTCCGAGAGGTGCCGGAACCGGGCTTTCCGGCGGTGCCCTCCCCGTTGATGACGGAGTATTAATATCCCTTGCAAAAATGAACGAAATACTTGAGATCGATATTCCAAACAGGCTTGTAATAGTACAGCCGGGTGTTATAAACAGGTCTGTGAGTGAGGCGGTTGATGGTTATGGTTTTTATTATGCCCCCGATCCATCAAGCCAGATTGTCTGCACCATAGGCGGCAATGTTGCCGAGAACTCGGGAGGCGTACACTGCCTTAAATACGGCGTCACGACCAATCACATACTTGGCATCGAGATGGTCCTCCCAAACGGCGATATTGTAACACTGGGCGGAAAAAACCAGGAGTATCCCGGCTATGACCTGCTTAGTATAGTGGTAGGGTCCGAGGGCCTGCTGGGCATTGTTACAAAAGTTATATTAAAAATCACTAAAAAACCGCAGTTAATAAAAACACTATTTGCGTCTTTTGATAAGATTGAAGACGCCGGGGCGTCTGTGTCCGGGATTATATCAAACGGGATAATTCCTGCAGGTATGGAGATTATGGACAATACCTGCATTCGCGCGGTGCAGACCTCGGTAAAAGCGGGCTACCCCGAAGATGCCGACTCTATTCTCTTAATAGAACTTGACGGCCCGACTGCCGAAGTAGAGGCCCAGCTCCCTATTGTAGAGAATGTATTAAGGGGAAATTCTGCGGTTCAGATCAAAATTGCAAAGGATGAGGCAGAAAGAGAACTTTTCTGGAAAGGGAGGAAAAGCGCCTTTGCCGCCATGGGAAGGGTCAGCCCGGACTACTATGTGCAGGACGGGGTAATTCCGCGAAACAAACTTGCCGTGGTACTAACAAAAATAAAAGAACTAAGTCAGGAATACGGTCTTACAATTGCAAACGTATTTCATGCAGGAGACGGCAACCTTCACCCCTTAATACTTTTTAATTCCGGGACAGAAGGCGAATTTGAAAAAGTTGAAAAGCTTGCAGGAGAGATTTTAAGAATATGTGTTGAATCAGGTGGCAGTATCACAGGGGAACACGGCGTTGGCTTTGACAAGAAAAACTATATACCACTTATGTTTAATGAAGAGGACCTGGATACGATGCAGCTTATAAACTGCACATTTGATACAAAGGGCCTTTGCAACCCGGGGAAACTGTTTCCGACTCCCAGGACCTGCGCAGAACACGGAATGACAAAGGAAAGAGCCGCCGAATTAGAAAAAAAAGTTGAAGGCGAGCTGTTTTAATACTTAAATGGACAAGAAAAAAATAGACCCAGATGAATTTATAAGTTTCCTCAGTCACGAGGACATTCATACTCAAAGAAGTGAACTGTTAAAATTCCAGGTTTTTGACAAACTGCCTTCAATTGCAGTATATCCGGAAACTCTCGAGCAGATATCAGGGATTTTAAAACACTGCAATGATAACGGCTACTCTGTCATTCCTTTCGGGGGCTGTACAAAAATTTCTTTCGGGAATAAGCCAACATCATTTGATATAGCACTCTCACTCGAAAGGCTGAATAAAATAATCAAACACGACCAGGAAGATTTCATTGTTACAGTGCAGGCAGGGGCAAGGTTTAAAGATGTTCAGGAATACCTGTTAAGTAAAAACCAGTTTATTGCTGTTGATCCCCCACTCACAGGGAAAGGGGCAACTATCGGCGGAATAATTTCAACCAATGATTATGGTCCCTCAAGGTACAGATTTGGAACATTCAGGGAGCAGGTAATTGAAATAGTAGCTATAAGCACGGACGGAAAAATATTTAAAGGCGGGGCAAAAGTAGTCAAAAATGTTGCTGGTTACGATTTACATAAACTGCTTGTAGGCTCAATGGGTACTCTTGGGATTGTGGTAGAAGCGTCCATAAAACTCTATCCCGTACAGGAAGAATCACTTACTTTTATTACCGGCCTGAGTGATACAGAGGTATTAAAATCCAGCATTAATAAGATCCTTGATGCTGACCTTGTTCTTTCGGCGATCGAAGTTATAAACCCCGAACTCTCTTCAGATCTTTTTAAACTGACCGGAATTAGACCAATAAATTTTCCGCACACACTAATACTCAGGGTTGAAAATGTCAGGAAAGCAGTTGTCGACCAGATGGAACTAATCAAAAACATATTAAACACTGACAGTCTTGAAGGGGCCGTTATTGAAAATGACAAAGCAATTTGGGATTTTTTAAGAAACTTTCCCTACCCCGGTGACAGGAACTGCATTGCATGTAAAGTTACTGTAAAAATTAGTGAAGTACCGGGGGTATTGGAATACACCCAGGAATTTTCAGCTAACCTCGATGTAAAGATCCTCTCGGCAGCCAAAGCCGGCAACGGTATTATCCAGCTAATGATTGAAGGTGAAAACAAGGACCTTGAGATGGCGGTTGAGCTGCTTAGAAGTTACCTGACAACCATTAAAGGGTCTGTTGTTTACCAGCATGTACCTCATAATTTTGGCAAGTTTAATACATGGGGCGAGCTTGGCCCTTCAGTTCAGTTGATGCGGCTGCTCAAAGAAAACTTTGATCCGAAGAATATTCTGAATCCGGGGAGACTGGTCTGAAAACAGATGATAAGAAGAGAATTCAATGAAGGATGGGTATTGTTCACTCAGTTTGACCATTCGGTACTAAGTGGAGAAATTATGAAATATTGGGGCAATAAGGAATTTAGCAAAATTGACCAGGATCCGCGGTTAATTTACGCGGTCACCAACCATGATCACGGCTGGCGTGATTGGGACAGTAATCCGCGAATAAATCCTGAAAACCACTACCCGGCAAGTTTTATTGATATGTACCCCGGGGAGCAGCGTGTTATATGGTCTAAATGCTTTGAAGATATTCCCGATGAATATTCTTACTCTTCCGCCCTGATAGCTCTACACTTTTCCACTTTTAATAACCACCTATTGTCTAAAAATCCCGGGGACAGGGACATCCTGGAATTTAAAGATAAAATAAACAGCCACGTTTCCGATATCCTCAATCTTGATATTGCTAATATTGAAAACGGCCTTCCCGGCCTGGTCCAAAGAGAACTTAAATATATACAGATCGGGGACATTCTTTCACTTACTTTTTGCAATGGATGGGAATCTGTCTCTGTAAAAGAAGTGCCACTGGACCATAATGGGAATACAGCAGATTTAACTGTATCTTCAAATGACGGGTTAAATTATACGGTTGATCCGTACCCGTTTTCAGAAAATAATATTGAATTCGAAATTTCCGGAATTGAGATATCCGGAACAGAGTTTGGCTCTGACGCAGAACTCAGGAATGCAATAAACAATGGAGAGGAAATAAATTTTAAATTTACACTCAGTTAATTATGCTTAATAAATTCGACGACATAGACAGACCTCCCAAAAATATTGTAGATGACTGCGTACACTGCGGTTTTTGCCTGAGCGCCTGCCCAACATATATCGAGACAGGAAACGAACTTGATTCTCCGAGGGGCAGGATATATTTAATGGGTTCGGTGCTCGATGAAAAAATCCCGCTTGGAGACTCAGTTGTTGAACACCTTGATAAATGCCTTGGCTGCCTGGCCTGCGAAACTGCGTGTCCCTCTGGTGTCCAGTACAGGTTTCTTATAGAGTCCTCAAGGTCACAGATTGAAAGAAACTATAAAAGGCCTGCCGGTGACAAACTGTTTAGGGGACTGCTTTTCAGCATTTTGCCTTATCCTAAAAAACTTGGCCTTATGCTCCCGGTCCTTTATTTATACAACAAATCGGGTTTTAGAAAACTCATTGGTTCCCTCGGGATACTGAAAAGAATTTCTTCTTCCCTTCACGGCATGGAGCAGATGATACCGGAAGTTAATTCAATGAGCCTAAAGGACTACCCGGAAGTCAGTCCCCCGTTGAATACAAAAAAACACAGGGTGGCATTGCTTACGGGATGCGTACAGAATGTTTTCTTTTCCGGCACTAACGTTTCCTCAATCAGTGTCCTGAGTAAACTTGGCTGCGAAGTAGTCATACCAGGTGACCAGACCTGCTGTGGTGCACTGTCCGTACATTCGGGCCGGCTCAGCGAAGGAAGGGAATTTGCCCGCAAAGTTGTGGACTCATTTTCAAGTCTCGACGTTGATGCATTTATAATAAACTCTGCCGGCTGCGGCTCCGCGATTAAAGAATATGCACACCTTCTTTCTGACGATAATAATTATGCACAAAAGGCTAAAAAACTGTCGGAGAAAACAAGAGACATTATGGAGTTTATAGATGAGATCGGTTTTGAAGGTGAACTTAACGAATTAAATATGAAGATAACCTACCAGGATGCGTGCCATATCTCACACGGGCAAAACATCCGTACGGCACCGAGAAATATATTATCAAAAATACCCGGCCTCGAAATTGTGGAAATGAAGGATTCTGATACGTGCTGCGGCAGTGCAGGAATATACAACATACTTCAGTCAGGACTTGCCGGGGATATTCTTGAAAGAAAAATTGTGAATATTGAAAACACAAATGCACAATGTGTAGTTGCGGGAAATCCAGGCTGCCTTCTTCAGATACAGAAAGGGTTGAGGGAAAAGAACCAGGATATTGAAATCGCCCACCCTGTTGAAATACTTGACAGGGCACTTAAATAAAAAACCCCCCGACTATAAATCAAATGTTGATTTAAGACCCGGAGGGAATTAATAAAACTTGAATAAATCCCTATAATATTGCGTCTTTCGCCGCTTTTGCAACTCTGAATTTTACTACTTTCTTTGCAGGTATTTTAATAGTTTCACCTGTGGCAGGGTTACGGCCTGTACGGGCTTTACGTCTGTCTAAAACTAATTTGCCCAAACCCGGTAGTGTGAATTGGCCGTTCTTTTTAGTTTCTTTATAAGCAACTGCAGCTATTTCATCAATTAGCTCACCTGCTGCTTTTATAGTTAATCCAGCTTTCTCAGAAATATGTCTAGAGAGCTGTGCTTTGGTCATTGGTTTTTTTACCGCCATGTCTCCTCCTCATAAGAATGTTTTGAGTCAATATTACAAAAAATATTATTAAAAAGCAACATTTAGTTGATATTATTTGTTTATTTTAATGTAGACCGTGTTTATTTTTATTTTATACGGTGTGTTTTCAGGAAAAATTATTAATAAAATTCTGTGAGGTATCTAAGATTCAGTTAGATTAATCTGGTATTTTAATAGGTATTAATATTAAGTATTGAGTAATCAAAAATGGCTAGAACATCAAAAAAACAGTGGCTCAAATTTTTAATAATTATAGGGATTGTTTTCCTGTTTCTATTCGGCCTTTATTTAAGACTCGTTTCCGTAAGGTCCGAAGCCGCAAAAACCGTATCTGCTGACATAACAAAACCCGTCAGGGTAATCAGTCCCCAGCCTACAGAAACATGGTTATACCGTGAAGTCCTCGGGAGGGTTGAAGGCGGGCAGGAAATAGACATCAGGGCAGATGTGGGGGGCTGGGTAGAAGAGATATATTTTAAAAGAGATGAGCCCGTCGCCAAGGACCAGGTTATTATCAAACTGAGTGATGACCGAAAAATTGTAGCATTGCAGGAAGCTGAATTCAGGCTAAAAGCCTCGAAGGCCAATTTAAATGAAATAAACAGGAAGTATAATCAGAACAAGACACTTTTCGAAAAAGGGATTATCTCGAGGGACAACCTTGATTCAAACAGGAACCAGCTGGCAGTTGAAAATGCTAATATGAAATCCCTTGAAGCTGCTTATAACAGGGTCAAATGGGATTTTGACAATCTTGATATTAGGTCTCCGATTGATGGTACTTTAATAAAAATTCTGCCTGATGTTGGACAGGAAGTCTTTGTTGGAGAGTCTCTTGCCACGGTTGTTAACCTTAAAAACAAAAGAGTAATTGCCGGCGTGGATGCCTCTGTTGCAAGGCTTGTTAAGAACGGGGCGGAAGTCGACCTGACGCTGAGCACGCAGGGCATTACCGAAACCGGTAAAGGCGAGATAGTAGGAATTAGCAGAAATTCCAATGATGACTCCGGGGTGTATGAAATAGAAGTAACACTTACAGGGGATGATTTAAACTGGTGGCCGGGAGAAATAGTAACGGTAAAGCTCCCCATCAAAAAACTGGAAAACATGATAAATGTACCGAGGACCTCGGTCTTTTCGGATTCAGCCGAGGTATTTATTTTTGTGGCAAATGGTAATAAAAGCATCAAAGTACCGGTCGAAGTAACATGGGTTGATGACAAAAACGGTTTTATCCCCTTTGATTCCCTGCCTGCTGATTCAAAGATTATCACTGAAGGAAGTTCAGGACTGACCAATGGTCAGGATATAAGGATTATTTCAGACTAAGTATATGCACATCGCAGAATTTTCGGTTAGAAACTCCGTACTCGTCAACCTTTTGATGGGTGCAATCATTATTATCGGCCTGGTATTTGCACTGGTACTCCCCCTTGAGCTTTTTCCATCAATAAAACTTGAAATAGTAACAGTTGAAACTGTTTTCCCGGGAGCTTCTGCAGAAGACGTTGAAAAACTTGTAACTATCCCCATCGAAGAGGAAATAAAAAATACTTCCGGTATTAAGGTCCTCAGGTCTAACTCGTCGGAAGGACTTTCCGTTGTTATTGCAGAACTAGATACCGGGGAAGATGTATCCAAATTTGTAAATGATATAGATTCAAAGGTCTCCCGTATAAAAGACAGGCTTCCCGAAGATGCCGAAGACCCGATAATTGAAGAAATAAAATCTGACTTTCCATTAATTAATATAGCGATCACAGGCGAAGTCCCGAGGGAAACACTCAGGCAGAATGCCATGAGACTAAGAGATGAACTCCAGCTCATAGATGGTGTAGACAACATTGTTTTTTCTGGTCTGGGCGACCCTATTTACTGGGTAAACCTCGATTACCCCAAAATGCACCAGTATAAAGTGGGGATTGACCAGGTCGCAGGGGTAATTGCCAAGAGGAACCTTGATCTTCCGGGCGGAGGTTATACCCAGGATGACACCGAACTGCTTGTTAGGACAAGGGGTAAAATCTACGAAGTTGATGATATTTTAAACATACCGATTATCACGGACACAAGCGGCAAAAATGTCCTTATCCGGGACATAGCCACTGTAGAAGTAGGTGAAGAAAAATCAAGGACAAGTTCGAGGGTAAACGGTGAGCCTGCAATTACATTCTGGATTAATAAGCAGAAAAATATCGATGCAATTGATACGGTTGGCGTAATCAGGGAATACCTCGAAGAGTTTAAAACCACACTTCCCCCCAACATGAATATTTATGATACCAATGACAGTTCCTATTGGGTCAAGAAAAGGTTCGAGAGCATGCTTAAAAGCGGGGGCTGGGGGCTGTTTTTTGTAATGATAATGCTGGGGCTTTTCCTTAACAGGAAGGCCGCATTGATTGCCGCACTTGGGATACCGATATCTTTTCTCGGTGCATTCATATTAATGAAGTTGAGCGGTATCACTATAAATATGCTGTCAATGTTTGGTTTAATCATGGTCCTTGGGATCGTTGTGGATGATGCAATTATAGTTGTCGAAAATGTGCAGAGGTATATCACGCAGGGGATGGCCCCGCGTGAAGCTGCCATCAAGGGTACCAAGGAAGTTGCACTGCCCGTGTTTGCCACGGTACTTACTAATATTGCGGCATTTATTCCGCTCCTTTTTGCAACCGGATTAATCGGGCAGTTCTTATCAATAATTCCCAAGGTAGCAATCTTTGCATTACTTGTCTCCCTTATTGAAGCGCTGCTTATCATGCCTTCTCACTGCGCTGAATGGATGAAACCCCAGCCAAAGAAAACTATTACAAAGGCAAAGTGGTTTCATAAAGCGAGGTCCTACTACCTTAAGGGGTTGGTGTTTTCTTTGAGAAACAGATACGTGGTGGTCTGTACTTTCGTACTGATATTCTTTTTCAGTTTTTTTATAATAAAAGGGCTTCCCAACGTAATGTTTTATCAGCACGACACATCGGAATTCCAGATTAAGGTTGAGAACCCGGCCCAGTCGAGCCTCGAGTACACAAAAAACTCCGTCAAAGAAATTGAAAAAATTGTAAAGCAGGTAGTCCCTGAATCAGCACTTAAAAACATTGTTTCCATGATAGGGATCGACCTTACAACGAACGATTCACCAGCGATAGGAGACCACATTGCGACCATTATTGTAGAGTTTGAAGATTTTGAAAACAGGGACGAAAACGGACTTGAGCTTAAAAGCCAGGTCAGGGAAGAAGTACAAAAAGTAATCGTAGGCCCCGAAAAACTGGACTTTATAGCCGAGGCCGGGATACCAACAGGTAAGCCTGTGGATATCCGAATTCTTGGAAGTGATCTTGATACACTTAAGGAAATTTCCCTACAGATACAGGAAGAGTTGTCCAAATACAAAGGTGTTTACGGTATAAGTGATAATCTTGTGTGGGGAAAACCCGAAATAAGGGTCAATGTAGATGAGCAAAAAGCTGCTGTATTCGGACTTGATACAACATCGGTTGCAAGGGAAGTAAGAGCACTGGTAGACGGACTTACTGTAGCACAGACAAGAATCGGCAAGGAAGAGGCTGACATCAATATCAGGTACGACCTTCAGTCCAAAAACCTCCTCAGCCTTTTACAGTCCCACCAGATAATAACTCCGGGTAAAGAAAGGGTCGCTCTCGGGACAATAGCATCGATCGAGATGAGCCCGAGCATTCTGGACATTAAAAGATATGAATCAAACAGGTCTATCTCTGTTACTGCGGAAGTAGACCAGAAAATCACGACCTCGAATGAAGTAAATACCATTATCACAGGTTTTCTGGACAGCACGTTAATGCGTTACCCTACATATCACTACAAACTTGCGGGAGAGGAAGAAGACTACCGAAAAACAATGGATGACATTATGCGCGCATCAATAGCTGCTATTATTTTAATCTACTTAATACTCGCAAGTATTCTCAGGTCATATTTCCAGCCGATCATTATTATGACCATACTTCCGTTTACACTTATAGGTGTAACCGCCGGGATATTGTTAAGAGGTGAACCGAGGACACTTCCTGCAATAATCGGTATTGTTGCACTGCTCGGGATTGTCGTAAATGACAGCCTTGTGCTGATGGATTTTATTAATAAGCGAAAGGACAGGTTTAATAACCGCGTATTTGCTGTTGTAATATCTGCAAAACACCGTTTCAGGCCGATAATCCTGACCACTCTTACAACATTTGCAGGTCTGTCGACCCTTATGTTTGAATTCAGAGGGGAAGCATCATTCCTGGCCCCTATGGCAACTGCCCTTGGCGTAGGACTACTTTTTTCAACAGTGCTCCTGCTGTTTTTAATACCGTGCCTGTATATGATACTTGATGATATTCAAAATATTGTAAAGTGGCGATTAGGTATGGGAACTGAAGAATAAAAATTATCTGTCTAGAATAATATAAGAATCAGGATTTTCAGGGCACTGCTCAAGCCCGCACTCAAGGTATGTAGTTGCAATATTAGCAGCCGTTATTAAAACAACTATAAAGAAGACAAGTTTTGGAAACCAGGGGACTTCTTTAGTCGATTTAAATTCATCGTAATCCTCGTACTGACTTTCAGAAAAGAGCATCAGTCCTATAAGGACAACAGCTGCAATAAACACAATAAGCGCCCACGAATAAAGGTGCATCCCGAAAATCGGGCTGCCGTAGCCCGATCCCGGCGTGTTAATATGAAGAAGAACCTGCCTTGCTGAAATAGTTGCCCCGAAAACTGCACTTAATATGGAAATTCCGTAATGTGCGGGATGAATTCCAAATCTTAAATTCATCATTGCCCCAAGTGCAACTCCCAGCATTGCAACCCTCTGCAAAAGGCAAAGAGGACACGGGAATTCACCTTTCACAAACTGGATATAATAAGCACCGAGCAGGATTCCGCATATACCCAGTATTGCTATTGCATTAATATTCCTGGCAGCATTGGCGTTCATAGGTTTATATTTAGAGTTGAAGTTGCGTGATGAAGGAAAAGTGCTGCGCTAAGTATTAGACTGATAATGAATAAATAGATTGATAGCTGCCTTAACCCGGACCAGGCAAAAAGCATGGTAATAAGGAATAAAATAAAAAGTCCAGACATCATAATCTTTACTCCCTTTAAATCAATTTTTCTTTTTGGCAGACTCTTTAACAAGTTCAGAATGACAGGCAGTAATTATTTCCACCGCCTTTTCAATTTCTTCTACGGTATTTTCCTCGCTGAAGCTGAACCTGATACTTGCGTAAGCCTCCTCATCGGAAAGTCCCATTGCCTTTAAAACAAAAGAAGGTGCACTATCAAAATTCGTGCAGGCAGAACTCTGGGAACACCTTATCCCCTCTTCATCTAGCATCTTGGTAAGTATCCTGCCGTCAACATTACCAAACATAATATTCGTTGTATTACATATCCTTTTATCAGTAGAACCATTTACCCTGGCCCCGGGTATTTTCTCAAGGACCATATGTTCAAAACGGCTTCTGACATCACACATATGTTTAACGGTCTGTTTTAAATTACCTTTCCTGATCTCAGCAGCCTTTCCCATTCCTACAATGGCGGGAAGGTTTTCCGTCCCTGGACGAAATCCTTCTTCCTGGAAACCGCCAAATAGTACCGGGTGAATAGTGAGTTTATCTTTTGCGTATACCGCCCCAACACCCTGAGGTGCATGAAATTTATGGGCAGCAAGTGCGAGGTAATCTATGTCCATTCCCGTAATTTTAAAATCCAGTTTCCCCACGGCCTGTGCAGAGTCGGTATGGAACGGGACCCCTCTTTCCCTGCAAATCCGGGTGATACTTTCTATGTCCTGTATAACGCCGGTTTCATTGTTAACCCACTGTATAGACACAAGGTCCGTCTCTTTTTCAAGGGCTTTTTCCAGGTCTGCAAGATTTAGAAACCCTGAAGGATCGACCTTGAGAAATTCTACTTCCACACCGTGGATCTCAAGAAAGCTGCACATCTTGTTTATAGAGGAATGTTCCACATTAGAGGTAACAATCCTCGATTTTTCTTTTGCGCCTATTGTACAGGAATAAAGCACGAGGTTATTGGCCTCGGTACCAGAGCTTGTAAAAATTATGTTTTCCGGACCGCAGCCAAGAAGGTCTGCAAGGTGCTGCCTAGCGTTTGCAAGGTATTTCCTGGCCCGTTCACCCGTAGAATGAATGCTTGAAGGATTACCGAACTCTTCCCCAAGGAGTTTACAGACCTCATCCCTTACCTCCGGGAGGGGCTTTGTCGTGGCATTGTTATCAAAATATATTTCTTTATTGCTGTTGTGCTTGTTCATTATTGCCGGCGCTCTCTAACTCTTTTGGCAGTAAAATTGTGATGCTTGGACTCTCATCCTCTTCACTCTTACGGCCAAGATATGAAATCAGTTTTATACTTTCAGATACACCTTTATATGTTAAATCAACTTCAAATCCAAATACGTTGGAGCGGTTGTCCTGCCTGTACACCCTTATGTAGTAAATAAGCTGGTTAATTATTTTCCCTAACCTTTTAATATCAGTCTCGCCTTTTTTTACAGCTTCTTCATCCGGTTTTACATGGGTCTCCCAAACTCCCGAAGTTGTATATAGAGGGAGGGGCATACCACTTTGCTGTCCGTATTCGCTTATATCAACCTGCCTTCCTTCAGCAAGGTCAGAATTTCTGTTTTTAATAAAATTTTCCATTGCCCTTTTCACCGCACACCATTAATATATCAGCATATTATCATTGCTTTTAATTTAAATTCCAAATTTATTAAAGTTAAAAAAGGAAGACAATATATATTATGCCGTCAAATAACATTCAAATAATCCCAGTCAGTTTATTCCCCGAAATAAAACCCGGGGACAACCTGCCCTTAATAATCAGCGGCGCAATAAAAAAAGGAGGAGTTAACCTAAACAACAATGATATTGTCGTAGTTGCGCAGAAAATTGTCTCCAAGGCGGAAAACCGGGTCGTTAATTTAAAAAAAATAAAACCAACAGAGTTCTCAAAATCAGTTGCAAAAGAAGTCGCAAAAGACCCGAGACTTGTTGAGGTAATACTGTCCGAGACAAAAAAAATAATCAGGATGGATATGAGAAAAGAAGGCCACGGCAGGCTTATCGTAGAAACGAGGGACGGCCTTATACTCGCCAATGCGGGCGTTGACACTTCCAATGTAACGGGCGGTGATTCAGTAACGCTCCTGCCGCTCGATTCAGACAAATCCGCCGATAAGATAAGAAACAGTATATTAATAAAACTCGGTAAAAAAGTTGCCGTAATAATCACCGATACAGTCGGAAGGCCATGGAGAGAGGGGCTTGTTGATATTGCTATAGGCTGTGCAGGGATTGCCCCGCTTGATGATAAAAGGGGGCAGAAAGACAAGAGGGGATTTTTACTTAACGCGACCGTAATGGCAACAGGGGACCAGGTAGCATCCGCGGCTGGCCTGCTTATGGACAAAAACAGCCAGACACCATTAATTATAGTTAAAGGCGTTAATTACAAAAAAAGCAGTAAAGGGTCAAAGTCCCTGATACGAGAGTCGAAAAACGACCTTTTCAGATAAAAATCAGTTTATGTAAATAGCAAGACCCTTGATAACAAGCCATGCAACTACGCAGGCAAGCATCCAGTGGTCCTTTAACAGTGCCTCGGTAGGCTCGCCCCTGGACTTGTTCCTTGCCAGGTGTACGTACCGGACCACCCCAAATACTGCCAAAGGTATTGTGATGAGTAATAAATCCATACTGGTATTAAAAAGATAGATTGAATATGTAATTACCGATGCTCCCGCAAGAATTATTAGAAGATAATCAAGAAAAGTTTTATTATATTTTGCAAGGACCTTCCTGAACGTCTTATTCTCCCCTTTCATATTAAGCTCAGATCTTCTTTTGCCGAAGGCAAGAAGCAGAGAAAGAAAAAGCGTTGTAAGTATCAGCCAGACTGATATGGAAAGGCCCGAGGATGCGCCGCCGGCAGCAATCCTCAGTAAAAAACCACCTGCAATACAAAACGACTCTATTATTACAATGTTTTTAAGTCCAAGGGAATAGGACACTGTCAGGACAAGATACGAAATCACAATCAGTGTAAAAATGTTATTTATCGTAAGTGCAATAAAAATACTTATAAAAAGTATAACAAAAGCCAGGATTATGGCATTTACCGGTTTAATCCTGCCCGCGGCAATGGGCCTGTTCTTTTTTACAGGGTGATTTCTATCGTTATGTATATCAAGCAGGTCATTGAATATATAACCGACTGAGGAAGCGAATGAAAAAGAAAGAAATGCGAAAAGAGCTGTAAAAAAATTCTCCAGGCTGCTGAAAACTGTCCCGCCAAAGAATGCGGGGGCAACCACCAGCAGGTTCTTTACCCAGTGTGCAGGACGCAGTAAATAAAACAGGTCTTTTACAATTCTGCTCATCTTCATACCATTCTACTAATTCTTAATTTTATATCAATCAAGGTGTATATTAGATAGTATGTCTGAAAAAAATGCGGATGAATTTATAATAATTGCCCACCGCGGGGCCAGTGAATACGAGCCTGAAAACACTTTTTCCTCATTTGACAAGGCAGTTGAACTGGGTGCCCAGATGATGGAATTTGATGTACGGCTCAGCCTCGATAACAGACTGGTCGTTGTACATGATCCTCGTGTGAACAGGACAACTGACGGGAAAGGCAGGGTCAGGGACAAAACAGCCGCTGAACTGCTGACTCTTGATGCAGGCAATGGCAATAGAATCCCCTTGGTGGAAGATATTTTTAAAAAATATGCAGGAAAAATTAAGTTTGTTATTGAGCTAAAGGACTACAAGACCGAGGAGCCGGTATTGGAACTCGTTGAAAAATACAATATGATTGACGATGTATATATAGTTTCATTCAGCAAACGTATTCTGAAAAAAATAAAATACCTCGAGCCTGATATAACCACAGGGTTAATTAAAGTACTACCTACAAACATTGCCGGGGACTGCAGATACTGCGGTGCAGATGTAATAGCAGTACTCAGGTATTTTATCAATAAAAAGCTTGTCGAAAAAACAAGAAGAGAGAATCTGCACCTATTTGCATGGACTGTGAACGACCCCGTGCAGTGTATACAGTTCAGAAAAATTGGTGTTGCAGGAGTTGTAACAAACAAACCGGATATTTTGAATTTATTATAAGAAAACAATAAAATGGACCGAATCTACCTCGATTACAACGCAACCACACCCCTTGACCCGCGGGTCCTTGAGGAAATGCTCCCCTTTTTCAGCAGTGACTACGGCAATCCTTCAAGTATTCATTCCTTCGGCAACAAGGCGAAATCGGCACTCGACCTTTCAAGGGAAAGGCTCTCCGCGCTTGTTAATTCAAGGCCCAAGGAAATTACATTTACCGCGGGCGGCAGTGAAAGCAATAACTTTGCAATTAAGGGCATAGCTTACGGACTCCGCGATAAAGGCAATCACCTTATTACAACATCCGTTGAGCATGCGTCCTGCCTAGAAACATTTGCTTTCCTTGAATCCCAGGGGTTTGAAGTTACTTACCTCGATGTTGACAGCAGCGGCATTATTGACCCCGGCCGGTTAACCGAATCAATAAAGGAATCCACTATTTTAATATCCTGCATCTATGCAAACAACGAAACAGGTGTAATTAACCCCATAAAAAAGCTGGCGGCTATAGCGAACGACAAAGGTGTGATTTTCCATACTGATGCAGTACAGACACTTGGGAAAATAAAAATAGATCTTAAAGACATTAATGTGAATATGGCATCATTTTCGTCCCATAAAATTTACGGCCCAAAGGGCGTCGGCGCTTTATACATCAGGATGGGAGTTAACCCCGTGTCCCTTCTTCATGGTGGCGGTCAGGAAAGGGGAAAACGTTCCGGTACGGAAAATGTGCCGGGAATTGCCGGTTTTGGAAAAGCGGCTGAACTTGTAAACAATTCGTTTGAAGATGAAACGGCCAGGATTTCAGGTTTGACCAAAATGTTAAAAGAAGGAATATTCGAATCCGTAGAAGGTGTTAAGATGAACGGGGATGTCCCAGACAAACTCCCAAATACCCTTAATATCTCCTTTCAGGGTATTGAAGGTGAATCACTTGTAATGAACCTCGATATGGAAGGTATTGCTGTATCAACGGGGTCAGCATGTTCCGAGGGAAATGTAGAACCCTCTCATGTACTTCTGGCAATGGGCCAGACAAATGCCGAGGCCGTCTCTTCGTTAAGGCTGAGTATCGGCAGGTTTACAACAAGGGAAGATATAGAAAACTTACTTCAAAAACTGCCGATAATTGCCAGGAGAATAAGAAAAACCAAGCTGTAGACTAGGGGTAGACGGGGTTTATGTTGAGCCCTGTAGTTTCGGGAAGGTCAATCATTATATTCATATTCTGGACTGCCTGGCCGGCAGCGCCCTTTACGAGGTTGTCAATGACCGAAACAATAACAGCACTTTTACGTTCAGGTATCGATTTTATACCGATATCGCAGTAGTTGGAGCCCCTTATATAGGAAATATTTGGAAACTGCCCTTCATCCATGACCCTTATAAAAAAACAGTCCTTATAAAAATCCTTTAACTTCTGAATAATTTCCTGGCTGCTGTACTCTTTATCAGTTTTTACATAGATAGTAGAAAGGATCCCCCTGTCTATCGGAATAAGGTGCGGTGTAAAAATAATATTTACGTCTTTATCAGAATATTCCGAGAGGTGCTGTTCTATTTCGGGTGAATGACGGTGGTCGGCAACCTTGTATGCCTTAAACCCCTCACTTACCTCGCAAAAATGGAGGTCAAGGGAAGGCGACCTGCCCGCTCCGGAAACACCGGATTTGGAATCTATAATTATTGACCCCTCGTCAACAATCCCCTCCTTAAGTAAAGGGGCAAGCGGTAAAATAGAAGAAGTAGGATAACATCCGGGATTTGCAATCAGGCTTGTTTCGGCAATCTGTTCCCTTTTTAACTCCGAAATACCGTATACTGCTTCCTGGAGTAACCCCGTGCATGGGTGGTCCCCGTACCAATTTGTGTAATTATCTTCATTAAGCCTGAAATCCGCGCCAAGGTCTATAATCTTAATATTTCGTTTATAAAGTTCCTGCAAGACAACTGCCGACGTGCCGTGCGGGAGTGCAGCAAATACAATATCAATATCACCAGGTACCTCTGCAGGGTCGAGTTTCTCGAGTTTGAGGTCAAAAATACCCTTAAGGTGAGGAAAAACCTCGGAGACCTTCTTACCCGCATGTTTTTCAGCAGTAACGTAGGATATTTTCACGTTGGGATGATTCACCAGTATCCTGATGAGTTCCCCTCCCGTATACCCGCTTGCTCCGAGTATTGCCACATTGTATTCTTGCATGATCATTGAAAATATCCGTTAAAAATTACAAATACAAGCCTTAAACCGCTCTAAATGCAATAATTTGTCCTAAAACCTGCATCTATCTTGACTATTAATAAACAAAAGGTACTGTAACTATTTTTTTGAATCAAGGACTATAATATTCCCGGAGGGATTGTTACATGCCAGTAAAAGTCGGTATAAACGGATTTGGCAGAATCGGACGTCATGTTTTAAGGATTGGTCTGCAGAGACCTGAACTGGAATTTGTCGCTATTAATGATATTACAGATGCTAAAACCCTTGCTCATCTTTTTAAATATGATTCTGTATTCGGGCCCTTTGAGGGAGAAATAGAGGTTGATGGAAATAATATAATTATTGACGGTAAAACGGTAAAAGTATACTCCGAAAGGGACCCAAAGCAGATCCCATGGGATGAAGCCGGGGCCGAAATTGTTGCAGAATCAACCGGGATATTCAGGACAAAGGAACAGGTCTCAGCCCACCTTGGTAAAACGGTAAAGAAGGTAATTATTACTGCCCCGGCAAAGGGAAAAGTGGACTTTTCGGTAGTAATGGGCATTAATGACAAGGACTACAACCCCGCTGAAGACCATATAATTTCAAATGCTTCCTGTACAACCAACTGTTTCAGTATGCTTGTAAAAGTCCTTCATGAAAACTTTGAGATAATAAAAGGGCAGATGACAACTATCCATTCATACACGAATGACCAGCAGATTCTGGATGCTCCCCATTCTGATTTAAGAAGGGCGCGCTCTGCGGCACTTTCCATTATCCCGACAAGCACGGGTGCAGCCAGTGCCATCCAGCTTGTATTCCCTGAATTAGAGGGAAAACTTGACGCGGTTGCAATGAGGGTCCCTACCCCTGACGTATCAATGGTGGATTTCACCTGCGAAGTCGGAAAAAATACCAGCGCAGAAGAACTAAACAGTATCTTCCTTGAAGCTTCAAAGGGTGAATTAAAAGGTTACCTGAGATATGTAGATGAACCGCTTGTATCATCTGACCTCGTCGGTGATACTCATTCTGCAGCATTTGATGCCGAACTAACCTCTGTTGTTGAAGGCAACCTGGTAAAGGTAATTGCATGGTATGATAACGAATATGGATATTCCTCAAGAGTTGTTGATCTCGTGGAACTGATCGGGGCAAACCTTTGATAAACAAGGCAGTAATTTCTGATATTCCCGACAATGAACTAAAAGGAAAAAAAGTTTTTGTCAGGGTTGATTTTAATGTGCCTATTAAAGACGGCAGGATCAGCGAAGACTACAGGATCAGAAGGACTGTACCAACAATTGACTATCTTATTGAGAAAGGGGCCAAGGTAATTCTTGGTTCACACCTTGGACGGCCCAAAGGAAGAGACCTACCCGGTCTGTCTTTAAGGCCGGTGGCACACCGCCTTACTGAACTTCTGGGAAGGGACGTAAAATTCTCCTCCAAAATAATCGGCAAGGACGTTCACTATGATGCCGATAACCTCAGCAATGGAGAGGTATTACTGCTTGAAAATCTCCGTTTTCATATTGAAGAAAGAAATAACGATGAACAGTTCTCAAAAGAGCTTGCGTCGCTTGCAGATATATATGTAAATGACGCATTTGGCACATCCCACAGGGCTCACGCGTCCACATACGGCATGGCGCTTCACTTTGATAAGAAAGTAGCGGGGTTTGTTGTAAACAAGGAAATAATGTTTATGAGTACCATGCTCCTTAATCCAACTAAACCATACGTTGTGATTGTGGGCGGGGCCAAAATCAAAGACAAGATTGGGGCAATGAAAAACCTGATGGAAAAAGCCGACAAAGTCCTTCTTGGCGGAGGTATTGCTTACACCTTTCTTAAGGCCAAGGGTGTACCGATTGGTAATTCAATCTGTGAAGATGAAATGGTCCCCTGGGCAAAAGAAGCTCTCGACAATTACGGCGAGAAAATATTTCTTCCCGTAGACCATGTAGTAGCCGAAAGTTTTGAGAACAGGAAAACCTCTATTGTAGTAGACAATGAAATTCCCGATGATTACCACGGATTCGATATCGGGCCAAAAACCATGACCAAGTACTCTTCACTTATTAAGGGTAACGGTACAATCTTCTGGAACGGGCCAATGGGGCTTTTTGAAGACAGTGACTTTTCCTCGGGGACTACGCAGATAGCAAGGTCAATGGCACTTGCAACATGGCGGGGTGCGACAACCGTAATCGGTGGTGGTGATACAATCTCCGCAATGAGAAATGCCGAAGTACTAGACCTCGAGATCACCCATATTTCAACGGGTGGCGGGGCTTCACTTGAATTCCTGGGTGGAAGCGATCTTCCCGGCATAACCGTATTAGACGATAAAAATTAAGATATATTTTTTATTGTTTTTTGTGATAATCTATTACTTATCGAATATCCACATACCCTAGAAATTCAAAATTAAGAGGAATAACACAATGCCGGATTCAGTTTCTAAACCTGTTAAGGGAATTGATCAAATTGTTGAATTACTTGGCGATGAATCAGACTATTTTCTTGACCACACCTGTAATACTATAGACAAGAAACAGCTCCACCTTCCCGGAAAGGATTTTATTGACAGGGTATTTGTCTCTACTGACAGGCCTGTAAACGTATTAAGAAACCTGCAGCTTCTGTTTAATACAGGAAGGTTGTCCGGTACCGGATACCTGTCCATTCTTCCGGTTGACCAGGGTATCGAACATTCCGCCGGGGCCTCATTTGCACCCAACCCGATATATTTTGACCCTGAAAATATTGTTAAACTGGCAATTGAAGGCGGATGTAATGCAGTTGCTTCCACTCTTGGCGTGCTTGGCGCGGTATCAAGAAAATATGCCCACAAGATTCCTTTCATTATGAAAATTAACCACAACCAGCTGCTGAGCTATCCAAACGGGTTCGATCAGATTATGTTTGCCAATGTTGACCAGGCATTTGAAATGGGAGCAGTCGGAGTAGGCGCAACAATTTATTATGGTTCACCTGAAACAAACCGGCAGATCCAGGAAGTTTCGCAGGCATTTCAGCATGCACACAGTCTTGGGCTGGTAACGGTACTTTGGGCGTATTTAAGAAATTCTGATTTTAAAAAAGACGGCGTTGACTACCACGTTTCGGCCGATTTAAGCGGCCAGGCGGACCACCTTGCAGCAACAATAGAAGCCGATATAGTCAAGCAGAAACTAGCAGAAAACAACGGCGGTTATAACGCAATAAACTTTGGCAAAACTCATGAAAAGGTCTACTCAGAACTTACTTCGGACCACCCGATTGATATAAACAGGTACCAGGTTGCCAACTGCTACATGGGAAGGGCCGGGTTGATCAACTCTGGCGGCGCATCAGGTGACAACGACCTGTTGGATGCGGTAAAAACTTCTGTTATCAACAAAAGGGCCGGCGGCATGGGCCTAATTTCGGGAAGAAAATCATTCCAGAAACCAATGAAAGAAGGTATTGCCCTTCTAAATTCAATCCAGAACGTTTACCTCGAAAAGAAAGTAACCGTAGCCTGATCTTTTATCTATTTAAAGGAATCGATTACTTCTTTTGTCAGTACATCAAAAGAGTATTCAAGGTCCGGGCTAAAGTCCCTGAGGATAAAATGGTTTACACCTGAATCAATGTATTCCTGGAGCCTTTTTATTACATCTCCTGCTGTACCGTAAACTACAAAATCGGAAAGTATTTCCCTGGTGTAGTATTTTTGACCCATCTCCCTGAATCTCGCGAGCATATCCTTGTCATTAGGCATAATCGAAGTATAGGAAAGTCCCTTATACTGTTCATCAATTTCGAGTTTATAACCGGCTTCCTCAATCACATCGGGCCAGATAATGGCATGCTTTATTTTATCAAGGGTGGCATAAGCCTCGTCACTCTTTTTCGCAATGGAGAGAAATACGTACATGGCCCTTTCAAACCGGTCATTTTTTATTACACTGGAACTTAAGCCGTTATTCACTGCCTCGGTCTTTTTCTCATAGACCCATGTCGGCATTGCGTTTGTTACCCAGCCGTTGCCTATTTTTCCCGCCATGTTGAGTGCTTTAGGCCCCGTAGCGGCTATAAAAAGCGGTATATTACCTTTAACGGGGCTTATCCTTAGTTCTGCATTATTTAAATTAAAGAACCGGCCTTCGTGTGTATATGGCTCACCGGTCCACAGTCCGCGCATAATCTCTACAGAATCTTTTAATCTTGAGAGGGCCCTGTTCCACTCAATACCATAGTCGTCGAGGTTCATTTTCTCACCATAACCGATACAGCTGAACACCCTTCCGTCAGAAATATGGTCTACAGTTGCAAGCCTGTGCGCCATTGTAACCGGGTGCATTCTGTGGGGGTCACCTATAGCACCTAGTTGGATTCTGTCTGTTACCACTGATGCTCCTGTAATAACTGACCATACTTCGGGAGTCAGTTTTTTTGCCATAAACAGGATATGGTCCGGGTACCAGACACTGTCCAGCCCAGCATCCTCACTCTTTTTGGCAAAATTTATTAGGTCTTTTATCTCCACCCCGGGAAGGGGTGCAACAATACCAAATTTAGTATTCATAACTGTTCTTATTATAAATGAATGGGAAATAAAATGGTATTTATTAAATGAATTTGACACCATATCAGTATTCGGTAACATCAAGCCTGTTATGGAGGATAAGAGATTACATCTAGTTATTGAAGGGAAAGTTCAGGGAGTTTTCTACAGGGCTTCGGCCAGGGATAAAGCAGCCTCGCTCGGCCTGTCGGGTTATGTTAAAAACCTTGCCGGGGGTTCCGTTGAACTTGTTGCAGAAGGAACACCTGAAAAACTTGACCAGCTTGTTGCATGGTGCAGAGGGGGCCCTCCTAATGCACAAGTAACTGATATTAAAACAACTTTCTCCCCTGCGATTGGCGAATTCGACAACTTCCATATACAATATTAGCCAGAGGATAAGATATGATAATTACCTGTATACCCGGCGGTGCCTTTATGGAGAACTGCTATATTGTCGGAGACGAAGAAACTAATGAAGGGATCCTGGTAGACCCGGGAGAGCAGATCGACGAAATTCTCTCCGAAGTTGATAAATCCGGGCTCAAATTTACAAAGATAGTAAATACACATAACCACCTTGACCATGTTGCGGGCGTGGAAATTGCCAAGCAAAAACTCGGTATCCCCTTCTATATTCATAAGAAAGACCAGCCGGTACTGGACCTGCTTCCTGAGGCATGTCAGAGATGGCCCCAGTACTCAGATATTGTAAAACCTGAAGTGGAAGGTTATGTTGAAGAAGGAGACAAGGTCAAGATAGGCAATTTAAGTGCTGATATACTTCTTGTCCCCGGGCATTCATGGGGACATATTTGCCTTGTTATCGAAGACAATATTATTGCCGGAGACACCCTTTTTGCCGGGAGTGTCGGACGTGTTGACCTTACCGGCGGCACCTCGATGGAGGAATTGCTCGGTTCAATTGAAGCAAAACTTTTTACACTGCCGGACAACTACAATGTATTTCCCGGCCACGGCCCAGCCACTACTATTGGTATTGAAAAGCAGTCTAACCCTTTTTTTAGCAGAAGTTCTTATTCGTAATAAACTGTTGCAATGTTAAAAAAAATAATAAGAAGTTCAATTATTCTTGCCCTTATAATTTTTACTACTTTTATTTTTTCAAAAGAGACAACACACCTGAACCACCTCAGGAGTGAGAATGATATAATCCTGAAAAGGATCGAGAAACTGAGCAACGAAAACGATGACTATAAAGAAAAAATCGATTCAATGGAAAACGAGAAGAGGTACCTCGAAAAAATTGTCCGTGAAGAACTGGGAATGATAAAGAAAGGTGAAAAAATATATAGATTCGATAACAAGTAAGAAGTTTGACCTTAACATACTGGATATTATTTCAGTCGTACTCAGCCTTACTGCTTTGGGTCTGATTATCTTTGGCAAGTTTACATTTCCGGTATTTTATCAGCTTTTCTTCATTGTCCCGTTAGCTGTTGTACTGGGGTTTGAATTGAAGTCCGAAGAAAAATCTTCTTCTATTACAACAAAAAGCAACATTATTGTTCTGCTGCTGATAACAACTATTCTTGAAATACTTTCTTCAGTAACAGTCGGAAAATCTTTCCCCGCATACTACTTTTTAGTCCCGGTCTTTTATGGAATTTTTGGTTTATTCCCCGTTATCATAAGTATGCTTTTCATATTTGCCGTACAGCTGGTCACCACAGAAATAGTATCGGCCGTAGTTTCAATAGCCGTAATGTTGCTTGTGGCATTTATTTTCGGCCCCATTCTGAGAAACAGGTTTTCCAAATACAGGTATATCTTAATAGAAAGTCAGAATCATGATGTACCTGATAATTTTTCTAACAGCAGTTCCTTTGATCTTACCGCAGGAAATATTGATATTTATAAGGCCGAAGTGCGCGAGTCGCTCGATTTTCTCGGCAAGCTTATTGAACACAACTCTATTATCCTCTACCTGAAAGGCGAGGACGGTTTATACGAAATATATGACTACATATCAAACACATCCGATGCAATAGACGGCGGGCAGAAACTGCTTTTCAGGTCAGGCTACATAAACTGGCTTACTAAAACGAACAGTCCCATAGTTATAGATGAAATTAAGAACTTAAGAGAAAATGCCGTCTACTATTCAAAGACTGTGGAAATAAAATCGCTAATGGCAGTACCCCTTAAAAACAAACTGCTGGACAAGGGGCCCAACAGCAGCGGTGCCAGGGGAATCCTTATACTGGATAATTACAACAAAAAAGCTTTTAACGAAAAAGACAAAGAGATCGCTGAACTGATAGCAGACAAAATTTATTCGACACTCGTTATAGAAAAACTCCAGAAGAATGTGTCCGACAGCGGGGACGAATTAACTTCTCTTTATGACTATATTCAGAAACTCGAATCTAATATGGATTCCGAAAAGATTATAAATCACCTCCTCGACACACTCGTTTCCACAATTCCAAATGATATGATAGCAATTACCCTCAATAACCCGGAAACAAATGAAAACACCATTAAAGCAACCAACATTGAAAACGAATACTTACATAACAAAACTTTCTCAAACCTGAATTCACTGATAGGCCTGGTCATTCAGGGCGATAAGTCATTAAGTTTTATGGATATTTCCGACAGGTCAAAATTCAGGACAGTTTTCGACAGGGAAATTGACTTTACCGTTAACGTAAAAAACCTCAAATCAACCATAATATTCCCGATTGTTAACCAGGATGAGTCCGGCAACACCGATAGTGAAGTGCTGGGTACAGTCTTTATCAGCAGGAAAAGAAAAGCAGAGTATAACGAAGAACATAAAAACCTCGCAAACGTGCTGATACAGCAGGCCGCAAAAGCAATTACATATTCCACAAACCTCAAACGGATCAACGAACTGGCAATTAAAGACGGGCTTTCCGGACTTTATAATCACAGGCATTTTAAGGAGATGCTTACTAACTTTGTTGCAAGGGCGTTAAGATATTCGGAAGACCTATCAGTTGTAATTATAGATGTGGACAATTTTAAGATGATTAACGATGACCACGGGCACCAGGCAGGGGACGTTATTATCAGTGAAATAGGAAAATTAATTGCCGGAAGTATAAGGGAGATTGATATCGCGGCAAGGTACGGCGGCGATGAATTTGCAATAGTGCTGCCCAAAACAAATGAATCCGGGGCCTTGTTTGTGACAGAAAAACTGGTAAAAAAAATCGAGGCTTCCAAGATATTAAACTCCGACAAAGTAAATATTACTTTCAGTATCGGCATCTCCTCGTTTCCAAAAAACGGCATGACACAGGATGGTCTTATTGAGAAGGCAGACATCGCTCTTTACGAAGCAAAAAACAGGGGTAAAAACCAGACTGTACATTTTAACGATATGGACGAAGCATTAAAATTATCAGAACAAAAAAATCAGACTGAAAGTGAACACTGATTCAAACCAAAATGGCAATCCTTTCCGGCCTACCAAAAAACTTGGGCAAAACTTCCTGACAGACAAAAACGTAGTAACACGTATTATAGATTCGGCCAGACTGGACCGGGGTGATGTTGTAATTGAAGTAGGTCCCGGGAAGGGAGCACTCACGGGGAGGATAGCATCCCTTGTAAAAAGGGTCTATGCCATTGAAAAAGACAACTTCCTCTACAGCCGGTTACATGATAAATATGCCTCGGCTGATAATATGACCCTCATCAACGAAGACGTATTAAAAACAGATTTCAGTAATTTTAAAAGTGATACTAAAATAAAATTCATTGCTAACTTACCATACAATATTACTTCACCAGTACTATCCATACTAACGGAGAAAAGGGATATTTTTTCAACAATAATTATCATGATTCAAAAAGAGGTCGGTGACAGGATCGCATCAGGGCCCGGGAATAAAACTTACGGCGCACTTACGGTAATGATCCGGACTTTCTTTGATGTAACGCATCTATTTACAGTCTCCCCAGGCGCTTTCAGGCCAAGACCAAAAGTTGATTCTGTAGTGATTAAACTTGTACCCACGGAGAAGAACTCTTCCCTGATAATAGATAAAAAACTTTTTACAAGGGTAGTAAAGTCTTCATTCTCATCGAGAAGAAAGATGATTGTCAACTCACTAAAGAATGAATTCAATAAAGAAGAAATAGATTTATGCCTTGATAAATCAGGGATAGACGGCAAAAGAAGGGCCGAGACGGTCAGCGTGCAGGAGTTTATCAGGCTTGCAAACAGTATTTATGAACTGCAGCAGTCTACAAGTTCCATTAAAAGGTCGTTCTGAAATGTTTTGGATTTCCAGCCAAGCCCGTTGGAAATAACAGAAAAGACCAGAATATCGCCGTCCCTTGCAAATACGTATCCTGAAAGGGCCCTTACACCGTTTAGGTAGCCCGTTTTTGCAGCGACCCTTCCCTTTATTTTTGATCTCCTGAACCTCTTTTTAAGCGTCCCGTCAATCCCTGCAACTGGGAGAGACGAAACATACTCATCTGAAAAATCAGATTTTTTATATGCATTTGAAAGCACATTGGCAAGGACCTTCGGGGAAACCCTGTTGTAACGTGAGAGACCTGACCCGTCGGCAAGGACAATCTCATTGCCCATGCCCGATTCCTTAATAAACTTGGATATCACGTACGATCCGTTATCCCAGGTCCCGGGGGTTCCGACATATTTTGCCCCAAGTGTTTTTACGATTGCTTCACCAATTATATTCACACTCTCCTTGTTAAAATCGTTTATGATTTCATGCAGTGGTTTTGATTTATAAGTATAAAAAACTGTTGCCCAGGGAGGCGTCTGTTTCCTGATTATCTGGCCGTCGAACTGAATGCCTTCCAGTACGAGAAGGTTCCTGAACACGAGACCAAAATAAGAAACCGGTTTCAATACCGAAATGGTATATTTCTGCGGGAGGCTTTTAACATTGATCTTACCTTTTATAAAAATCTCATCCCCCGAAGAATCCTGGCCGACTATCAACTGGCTCTTATACTTACTGGACTGGGCAGTATTTTTGATATTTGGTATATAAGCTGCCGGGGTTATCTGCACCGTGGGGTTTTCCCAGCGTTTTTTCGGAGACACGGTAATATCAATAGTGTTGTAGTTTAGCGAAAAGGCATCAATCGGCGGGCAGTAATAGTCTCCCCTCCATGCCTTTTTCCAGCCTTTCCCGTAATTAACATTATCAAAATATGTATCATCAAAATATATATCGCCTTTAATCCGTTTTATCCCCTTTCTCTTAAGGTCGCGGATAATAGTGATTAAATCATCAGTTGTAATACTTGGATCACCGTATGCCTTTACGTATAGACCGCCAAAAAGCGTGCCGTTGCTTAATTCACCGCCGGTATAAAATTCCGTCTTGAACCTGTAGTTTTTCCCCAGTAGCGCAAGCGCGGCATAGGAGGATATTACTTTGTTGTTCGAAGCAGGAATAAAATTTTTATTCGGGTTATATTCAAACAGTACCTTTCCCGTATTTAGGGATTTTACATATACACCAAGCTTACCATTACCCCTCGCTTCAGCCGGGACGAGGCTTCTTAACTTGCTTTGGTAATTTGTTTTGGTGAGCGCAGATGTAGGAAGACAAACTATTAACAGAAGTAAAATAAATAAGATATTTCTTTTATACATAATATAGACCAGGACTAGTGTGCGTCCGCCCAGTTTAAACCTGTACCTATGTCTACTTTAAGAGGTACGCTGAGTTTATAGGCATTCTCCATTTCATTTTTAATAATAATACTAATTTCTTTAACATTTTTGTCAGGTGATTCAACTATCAGCTCATCATGAACCTGCAAAATCATTTTTGCGCCGGTATTTTCAAGTTTTTCACTGATATTGATCATGGCCATATTTATTATGTCTGCAGCAGACCCCTGAATAGGACTGTTAATCGCGGCCCTTTCCCCCATACCCCTTTGCATCCTGTTGCTCGAGTTCAACTCGGGTATTGGCCTTCTCCTGCCAAGTATTGTGACTGCATAACCCCTCTCCTTGGATTCCTCGATGGAGCTGTCAAGATATGTTTTAACATCGGGATATGTACTAAAATACTCATCTATATATTTCTTGGATTCTCCGACAGAAGTTCTCAGCTGTTTTGAAAGCCCAAAGGGACTAATCCCGTAAATAATGCCAAAATTAATATTTTTTGCCAGTCTTCTCATATCGGCAGTAACATCGCTTTCATCCACACCGAAAATATCCGAGGCGGTTTTACTGTGTATATCCCTGTCATTTGCGAAAGCATTCACAAGCTCACTGTCACCGGAGAAGTGGGCAAGAAGGCGGAGCTCAATCTGGGAATAGTCGGCTGAAATAAATGTACAGCCTTTAGCCGGTATGAAGGCTTTTCTGATCCTCTTACCTTCGGCAGTCTTTATAGGGATATTCTGCAGGTTTGGGTCACTCGAGCTTACCCTCCCGGTTGAAGTCCCTACGGGATTGTAAGATGTGTGAATTTTGCCGGTTTCTGGATAGATAATTTTAGGCAGTGCGTCTACGTAAGTGGATTTTAGTTTGGAAAGTCCGCGGTACTTAAGCAGCAGGAACGGCACTTCATGGTACTTGCAAAGGTCTTCAAGGACTTCGTGGTCTGTTGAAGGCTCTCCTGTCTTGGTACGTTTTTTTATTTCGAGCCCGAGTTTTTCAAACAGGATCTTCCTCAGTTGAAGAGGCGAATTGAGGTTAAACTCTTCCCCGACATCTGAGAATATTTTTTCAGTAATATCGGCAAGTTCGAGTTCAAACTCTTTTGACAGGGAATCCAGCTGGTCAGTATCAATCAGGACTCCGGCCTCTTCCATCTTTGCCAGAACGGGAATAATTTTTACAACTTTCTCATGGTACACGTATTCAAGGTCATTATCAGCAAGCTGCTTACTGAAATAGTGGTAGAGTTTCATGGCTACGTCCGCATCCTCGCAGGAATAGTTCATTGCTGTTTTCAGGTCTACTTCGTTAAATAGCAGTCTTGTCTTTTCATCTTTTGTCACATCATCATAAGAAATCATCGTATGCCCAAGTATGCTCTGTGATAACTTGTCCAGTTTAAAACTCTGCCTCGATGAATCCAGAAGGTGTGCCGCAAGCATGGAATCAAAATAGATCCCTCTTAACTCAACATCATATTTACTGAGTACGACCATTTCATACTTTAGATTCTGGCCTATCTTTCTTACTGATTCATCTTCGAGTATGGGTTTCAGCCTGTTTAGAACTAAATCGAGGCTTAACTGACTGGTCTCTTCATCATGGGCAACAGGTACATAAAACCCCTCATCTTCCCGGGGAGTCAGGGAAAAACCCACAATTTCGGCAAATATCGGAAGGGGCGAAGTTGTTTCAAGGTCTATGGAAAGCTCCCCCGAATTTTTTATTTTTTCAATTACCATTTCCAGTTCTTTTTCTGATAAAACCAGCTTATAATTTTTATATTTAATTACTGAACTTTCATCTTCTGATTTTGTTTCAACAGAAGCAGCACTCTCACCAAGTTCTTTCATTAAGTTGCTAAACTCGAAAAGATCAAAAAGTTTGCTGAGTTCACCTGTATTGAAATTCTGAAACCCGAACTTTTCATAGTCTTTTTCAATATCTTCAACATCCGTTTTGATTGTAACAAGTTTTTTACTGAGAAATGCCATGTCTTTGTCTTTTTCAAGGTTCTCTTTTTGCTTTCCTTTTAGCTCATCTATATTTTCATATACCCCTTCAAGGGATTTAAACCGGGCAATCAGTTTTGACGCTGTCTTTTCACCTATACCCTTTACGCCGGGAATATTGTCAACCTGGTCACCCGCAAGTGCCAGGACATCTATAACAGCTTCCGGCCCAACCCCAAATCTTTTCTTAACTTCCCCGGTGTCAGTAACCTTGTTTTTCATCGTATCAAGCAGTTTTGTATCAGGTGAAACAAGCTGGCAAAAATCCTTGTCTCCGGTAATGAGTACAATGTCTATATTTTTGCCTTCATTTTCCTTTGCTATTGTCCCGATGAGGTCATCAGCTTCAAACCCCTCTTTCTGGACAATTGGTATTGAAAAAGCCCTTACAACATCAAAAATTTTATCAAACTGGGGTATAAGGTCATCAGGGGGCTTGTCTCGGTTGGCTTTGTAAAGCGGATAAATATCGCTGCGGAATGTCCTGCCTTTTGAGTCAAACACCATGGCGACATATTGAGGATCATAGTCCTTTATAAATTTAAAAAGCATTGAGGTAAAACCGTAAATAGCGTTTGTTGGAAATCCCGAAGATGTACTAAGGTGCCTTATGGCAAAGTATGCCCTGAAGATATAGGAACTTCCGTCTATCAGGTATAAGGTCGGCTGCGACATAAGCCTAAATTGTAGTTTTTTGAAACGTTGCTGTCAAAATTTAGTTCACTTTTTCTTGGCACAGTATACAAAACCGGGAGGAAGGTTGCTCCAGACTGTGCGTGATTTAGTTACGTATGGAAACATATTGTAGAGTTTGAATTTGAATCTTTGTGCAGTAGGAAAAGCAAGGCCGTGGACATAGGCCAGGGTTAAAAGCTTTCCGCCGGGTTTTAATACATCAAATATTGTATGCAGGAGTTTGTCCTGGAGGTCAGAGCCGAATACCGCCCAGGGAAGTGCTGAAATTATACAGTCGCAGGACTCTTTACCATGCTTTTCAAGATATAGCCGGGCATTTTCTGCACTGTCGTTATAAACAATTGCTTCAGGACAGCGTTCCTTTGTAGCCTCTACAAATTTTGGGTTAATCTCAAGGGCAAAGAAAACTGTATCATTTGAAATCTTATCAAGTATTTTTTCTGTAAAGACACCTGTACCGGGACCCAGTTCGATTACTGTTTTCATTTTTTCCAGTTGTGCCTTATCTGTTATCAGGTCACTAATTTCTTCACAAGAGGGTGCAATAGCACCGGTTTTGTGTGGATTAATTACTACCTGCTTGATATATTCAAATACGCTGAATTTCATAATTGAATCTGCAATATTGGTTCTTTATTATTGTCCCGGATATTTTGGTAAATTACGTTTATTTTAATTATATTTATTAATTTGTCCATTATTTTTGAGTATTATATTTACTGGTCAATGCCATACGCGATTTGACTTTGGATTTTCCGTATGATAGAAATCCAGTTCTTTTTTAAAATTTATTATTATATTATGGTAGAAAATGTTTGAAGGTATATCAGAAAAATTAAATGCAACGTTAAAGAAAGTCCGCGGATACGGAAAGCTAAGCGAAGATAACATCCAGGAATCGCTCCGCGAAGTAAGACTGAGTCTTCTTGAGGCGGACGTAAACTTCAAAGTAGTACGTGACTTTATTGAATCCGTTAAAAATAGGGCAATGGGTGCAGAGGTCGCAGAAAGCCTTTCTCCCGGTCAGCAGTTCGTAAAAATTGTCCATGAAGAACTGATTCATGTACTAGGGGATAAATCTTCAGAACTCGACCTCAATGCAGCACCGCCCGTAATTTTAATGCTTGTGGGACTTCAGGGCTCTGGTAAAACAACTTCTTCTTCTAAACTTGCGACCTACCTTGTTAACACGCTAAAAAGAAAACCGCTGCTTGTACCTGCTGACGTGTACAGACCTGCCGCTATAGAACAGTTAAAAGTGCTTGGTAAAAGCATAGATGTCCCGGTATTTAATACACAACCCGGTTCAGACCCGGTTGATATATGTAACGAAGCAAAAAAACATGCTGAACTTAACGGCTTTGACACAATAATAATTGATACGGCCGGAAGGCTTCATATTGACCAGGAGCTGATGGACGAGCTTATAGCTATTAAAGGTTCCGTAAATCCGCATGAGATACTGCTTGTGGCAGACGCAATGACCGGACAGGATGCCGTAAATGTTTCAGAAAGTTTTAATGAGGCCCTCGATATTAACGGCGTTGTACTTACCAAGATGGACGGGGATGCCAGGGGTGGTGCCGCCCTTTCAATTAAGTCGGTCACCGGAAAACCCATAAAATTCTTTGGTACCGGTGAAAAACTCGACGCACTGGAAGTATTTCATCCTGACAGGATTGCTTCAAGAATACTTGGAATGGGCGATGTGCTTACCCTTATTGAAAAAGCACAGGATGTGTTTGAAGAAAAACAGGCAGAAAAGATAGCAAAGAAAATCCTCAAGAAGCAGTTCTCTCTTGAAGATTTTAAGGAATCAATTATCGCTATGAACAAGCTCGGACCGCTTGAAAATGTTACTGACATGATCCCGGGCATGAAGAATGTATCGAAAAATGCAGGGGCTATGAAAACAGCTGAAAGCGAGCTGAAAAAATCCATAGCCATTATCAATTCCATGACCCCGAGGGAAAGAAAAAATCATACACTCCTCAATGGCAGCAGAAGGAAAAGAATAGCCAGGGGAAGCGGCACACGCGTGGAAGATGTAAACAAAATGATTAAGAACTTCATGCAGATGCAGAAAATGATGAAGAATATGGGGAAAATGGGTAAAATGGCAAACAAAATGATGAAATATATGTAGAAAAAATAATTAAATAGTATAGGCTGTTTAAATATACAGGAGGTAGTTAGAATTTGGTTAAAATAAGACTTATGAGATTGGGGGCAAAAAAACGCCCGTTCTACAGAATTGTAGCAGCAGACGTACGTGCACCCAGAGATGGTAAATTTCTTGAGATATTAGGGTATTACGACCCCACAAAGGATCCTCACGTATTAAAAGTGGATGAAGATAAAGTAAAGAGCTGGTTGGGTAACGGTGCACAGCCAACAAACAGGGTGAAAAAACTTATTCCTAATTTAATGTAATTTAGGTGGTAAACTAGTTTATATATTAATTTCTCAGCAGCTTCTATATATAGGAGGTAAAGAAATTGGAAAACCTTTCAGAATTGATAACTACTTTAGCTAAATCACTTGTTGATTATCCCGACCAGGTAAAAGTAACCGAGGTAGCAGGCGAACAGACTGCCGTATTTGAACTTCATGTTGCTCACGAGGACCTTGGTAAGATAATCGGAAAACAGGGTAAAACTGCAAGGGCCATACGTACTATCCTTAGCGCTTCAGCTGCTAAATTAAAAAAGAGGGTTGTACTGGAAATTATTGAGTAATAGATGGAGCTCATCGCTTATGGCAAGGTTATAAAGCCACATGGACTTTCTGGTGAGGTAAAAGTTCTTCCATTCAGCGGTGAAAACAGCAGTTTTAAAAATTTCAGCAATATTTATATTTCCAAGGAAATTAAGAATCCCCCTAAATTTGTTATCTCCCGCAGCAGAAACCAGAAAAACCATATAATAGTTAAACTCGAGAATATTGACAGTATCGATGATGCTGAACGGCTTAAGGGTTTAACCGTATTCATTAACAGGGAGGAACTTCCCGAAAAAGAGGATGATGAATACTACTGGTTTGAACTGATCGGCATGGAAGTGTTTAATCAGAATGATGAGTTAATAGGCAAAGTTAAGGAGATAATCGATAATACCGCGCAGCCCATACTGGTAATTAATAATAAAAGTGATGAATACCTTGTGCCTATGGTAGATAAGTTTGTTGAGAGCATAGACCTCGAAAACTCTAAAATAGTTATAAACCCTATAGAGGGGTTAATCTGAACACCACTGAATAAGGCTAAAATGCAATACGATATCATAACAATATTTCCCGAGTTCTTTGATTCTGTATTGTCATACGGGGTGATTGCCAGAGCAATAGACAGCAGAACTATCAATGTAAACCTGCACGATCTCAGAAAATATACGGAAGACAAACACAAAACCGTTGATGACAAGCCCTACGGCGGGGGAAGCGGCATGCTTATGATGCCCGGGCCGATCTCGGAAGCTATTGAGGATGTTAAGGATTCCGGCAAAAAATCCATAGTAGTTTACACTTCACCAACCGGGGAAAAATTAAACGACAAAATTGTTAATGAACTGGGTGAATATGAGCAGGTCGTTATTCTTTGCGGCCGGTATGAAGGAATAGACGAAAGAATAAAAGAAATATACGTGGACCGGGAAATATCGATTGGTGACTACGTCTTATCGGGCGGGGAACATGCGGCGGGGATAATACTCGATTCAGTCTCACGGAATATCAAAGGCGTACTCGGCAATGAATCCTCTGCGGCCGATGACTCATTTAAAAACGGCCTTCTTGAATACCCCCAGTACACAAGGCCCGAAATATTTAAAGACAAGGAAGTCCCGTCAGTTCTGCTTTCCGGTCACCACGGGGAAGTGGAAAAATGGCGAAAAAAAGAAAGTATTAAGAAGACTTTCCTGAATATGGAAGAGCTGCTTGACGATTCCAGTCTTAATAAAGAGGAACTTGAATACCTTGGAGAACTGCAAGAAGAGTATGCAAATAATTTCAGGGTATATATTGCATTAATCCATTATCCTGTTTACAATAAAGACCTCAAAAAAATTGTAACTGCATTTACCAACCTGGACGCTCATGACATAGCGAGGGCCGGTAAAACATACGGGGTCAAAAAACTCTATCTGGTAAACCCGGTTTCAGACCAGAGAGATCTTGTAAAAAGGGTTATTGACCACTGGACAACGGGGCCGGGGGTCAAATTTAATCCCAGCAGAAAAGATGCCCTGGAGATTGCGGAAGTAAGCGAAAGTATTGAAGAAATAATTGAAGATATAGAAAGAATTGAAAACGCCAGGCCAAAAGTGGTTGTAACAGATGCAAGAATTAAAAATGAGATGGTGGGTTATAATAAATTAAGAGAAAAAATATTTAATGACGACGAACCATTCCTGATTTTATTTGGTACGGGATATGGATTAATTGAAGAAATTATAAATTCTGCAGACTATATACTTAAACCGATTAAAGGGTATAATGACTTCAACCATTTATCGGTCAGAAGTGCCGCAGCAATAATTTTAGACAGGTTATTGTCGTCTAAGATTTGATTTTGAAGGAGATTTACAATGAATGTAATTACTGAATTTGAAAATACACAGCTAAGAACTGACCTCCCGGATTTCAGGGCAGGTGACACCGTGGCCGTCCATTATAACATTAAAGAAGGCGACAGAAGAAGGAACCAGATCTTTGAAGGCGTCGTTATTGCCAAAAAAGGCGGGGGCTTCAAACAAACATTCACAGTAAGAAAAGTTTCTTTTGGAACAGGCGTTGAGAGAATTTTCCCGGTACATTCACCTCTTATCAACAAGATCGAAGTAAAGAGGAAAGGTAAAGTAAGAAGGGCCAAGCTTTACTATCTGAGGGGTCTTTCCAAGAAAGCAAGCAGGATCAAAGAAAGGACTTAACAGCTTCTATTTAGATTCTTCCCTCTCTTTTAATTTCCCGAGTACGTGTGACATTCTCTGGATGCACGTATATGCTGAAAATACCAGTAGTATTATCAGGGAAGCTTTAAGCAGGTAGTCCTTACCTGTAAAACCAAAATATATTGTAAGCAGGTTCCCGAAGTAGTTAAAAATAGCAAGTACGCCGAGGTAAACAACCCTTTCCGTGCGCTGCATTATTCCGACTTCGCAGTCGATCTTAAGTGCACCGGCCCTTGCCCTTGTATAACTCACCATCGTTGTGGTACTTAGAATCAGAAAAATTATATAAATAAAGTATGTGTCCCTGAAGTAACTTAAAAGGCCAAGGTATATGAATGCCTCTGAAAACCTGTCGAGGCACGAATCAAAGAAAGCACCATGGGCAGAATTTAGGCCCTGCGCCCTGGCAACCCTTCCGTCAAATATATCAAATGTTGAACCGGCAAGTATAAGTACTCCTCCAAGGAATATCCAGCCAAGATGGAAGAAGTAACCGCTGATAATAGATACAATTAGTGATGTAATTGTTAGTACATTCGGATGGTACTGGTGCTCAACGAGATAGTTCTCCATTGGCCTGACCAGAAGGAGCCACCACTCCTTAAATCCTCCTCCAAGGAGTTTTGTAGCCTCCGGGGGTTTCCCGTCTTTTGCCCTGTCTGAAATTTCATCTGTTGGAACCATGGTAGTATAATCCTGAATTTATAATTTATTTCAACGTGGTAATTTATGCTTAGTCTTCAACTGTTACAAAAAAGGAACTGATATGGTATTTGGTCAGATTTAATCTGCTCTTATAAGCTTCTGCCTCGTTTCTCGTTGAGAAACCACCCTTTCTCACCCTGTACCAGTATCCTTTACCCGGTACTTTAAACCTTTTGTAATAGACATCATAACCACCGGCATTCAACTTGCCAACAAGACCTTCCGCTTCGCTCTTCTTTTTAAATGAGGCAAGCTGTATTGCAAATTTTCCCTTGACTGCCGCCGGCTTTACTTCGGGTTTAGCGGTTTCTTTTTTATTAAGTGATACATATTTTTCTTCTTTAATCTGTTCTTCTGCTTTTTCAGCCGGTTTTTTATCAAGGCTTTGATATGATCCGTTTATTGTGTTTAAGGAAGTCAGGTCTTTAATATTCTTATAGCTATTCTTATCAGGACCGGGTGAAGCTTTTGTTTTGCTATCTGTTTTTGAGAGTTCATTTTTTTTGCTTTTATTTTTCGGGTCTTTAGGCTCGGCCTTTTTGGCGACAGCCGGTGGCTTTACGGCCTTATCATCCATTTTACTGCTGTATTCAGATGGTTTTGGAGCAGGTTTTATATTTGTGGATTTTGGTCCGGCCTTTGAAACAGGTGCCGGTTGTTTAACTTGTTTTACTTTACTAACCTTGGGGCTGCTTATTTCTTTATTGGTTTCTGCCTTTACCTCAGGCTTTGGTGAAGCTATTTTTGGAGGTATTGGTTTAGCGCTTACATTTGCAGCGGTTGTCACGGGTTTTATTTCTTTTTTAATAGCAGCAGTTTTAACCGGTTTATTCTTTATTTCTTCCTTGCTTTTAGAAGTAACAGCGTCGGTTGCTTTCTTGCTGTCCGCTTTTTCAAGGGGTGTAAAAGGAGAACTAATCTGTTTATCCAGCAATGGTTTTACTTCATTAATATCTGCATAACCTGACTTTACGGGAACAGCTGCCTGCTTTGAAGCTGCTACAGGTTTTGGTTTTGGGGACGGTGTTATTTTAGTCCCGGTTTTAACAGCCGGTTTATCAGAAAACTGCTTAAGGCTTGTAAACTCATTATCACTTAATTCTTTTGCCTGCACGGGGCTTGAGTATTTCTGTAGTTCCTCGGGGTCAAGCTCAAGCGGTTTACTAAGATCGTCTATGGAAGGGCCCAGCGTCGGCTGTTCTTTTGGCGGGTATTTCTTTTTTGGTGATACAGGGATAATTTCCCGGCTTGTTTTACCGAGGTCGGGGTTATATTCTAAATCAATTTTACCAAACTGCTTTTCACTTTCAATTAATACACCCTGAGACCCCACGGCTGTACTGGTACCATCTTTTCTGCTTATTAAAGCCGGGTTATCACGTCCAACCTTCACAACGTGAAGTACCGTAAATGGTGTTTTAAATTCTGTTGATCCTTCCCTTAATGACAGGACCTTTGGCCCCTGTGTCCCATCGGGAATTAAAAATACAAGCTGCCTTGTTGACTCAGAAAGTAAAACCACAGGCTGTCCGCTTATACTTATGAAACTGTTCTGAAAATTACCGTCGAACGGGCCATTTACCAAAGCCGGCATCCCGGCCCTTGAGGTTACAGGCGTCCTGAAATTACCGGTGCCGCCTGCATTAAGGGGAAGCTGGCTCCTTTTTGTAAGCCGCACAGGGAAAAATGCCCTGCTAATGATTCTGCTCTGTTTATCCTGCAAGGATACCCCTAAAACACCTGTAGGCAGATTAACGGGTACCTGAATTATAAAGTTGTTGCCCTCGATATTAACAACCTGGCTCTCTACAACCAGGTTATATTTGGAAAATATCTGGTTAATACTTGTTTGAGCTGTATTACCCTTCAGGCTGACTGATCCGGAAGCACTCTCGGACACCGTCATATCAGAAGGAAGATAAACTGTAACTATCCCTTCCGGGATGTTAAAATCAGCTTTGTGAAGACCACTTCCAGTGGTTACTTTGCTAAGACCTGTGTCCTGGGAAAAACCCGGGCTGCTGACAAAAAATGTGAATAAAATTAATATTGAGCATAAAAATTTTCTATACATTATTTACCCTTACTTATTTAATGTAACCTGACTATATTCAAGTTTCTCAATATTTTTTAACTGCTTTGCATAAGCAGCTGCTTTTTCCTTGGTCTGAAACGTACCTACCCTTACCCTGTACCATGTACCTTTCTTGGGAATTGCGGCTTTAATTACAAAACAGGGATACCCCTTTGCAAGCAGTTTCTTTTCAAGTGAATATGCCGCATCGATATTTTGAAATGACCCGAGCTGAACGGTGTATTTGCCGCCCTGGTCTGTTACGGGAAAATCAGGCTTGCTGTAATCAAGCTTTGCTACGTAATTTTCTTCTTTTACCTTTTCTGGTTCGGGTTTTTTTGTTACTTTAACTTCTTTCTTTTTTTCGGGTTTGGTCTGAACAGGCTTAACCGGTTTCTTTGGGGCCGGCTTTTTAGCGGTTTTCACTTCTTCTACTTTCTTTTTCGCAGGTGCCTGTTTTTTGCCGGAAACTTTAGGCTGCGGTTTTACAGCCTTTTTTGGTTCAGTTTTGGGAGGTTTTTCTCCCTCATCTTTATCGATAATAGTTACCGAGGAACTTGCCAGCAGCTTGTCACTTTTATCTTTCTTTCTGATCTGGAAAAGGTCTTCAGTGTCGAGTCCCTTCCCTACAATTACTCCCAGTGCAAAAACTAAAAAAAACAGAACAATTAAACCCAGGAAAAACATAAACGTCTGAAATCCGCCGGGCTGTTTTTTATCAGTCAATTCTACATCCTCCTAGGGGCAGAAATGCCTAACAGAGAAAGTCCGTTACGCAGCACTTTCTGAATACAGCTTATTAAGTATAACCTTGCAGTAGTAAGTTCGCCATTCTCCGTCAGTATCTTATTCCTATTATAGTACACATGGAATTCAGATGCCAGATCCTGTAAATAAAAAGCTATCCTGTGCGGTGCAAGTGAAGCAGCACTCTGATCGACTATTTCCGGGAACTGAAGCAGTTTTTTCACGACCTGCATCTCTTCCTGGAGTTCGAGTGAGTCGATTGAATCTGCGGAAGGTGTAAAACCGCCTTCGCGGGCCTTTGTTAAAACACTTTCGATCCTTGCATGAGCGTACTGTATGTAATAAACAGGGTTGTCACTGGACTGCTCCATTGCAAGGTCCAAATCAAAATCAAGGTGGCTGTCCGTACTTCTCATCAGGAGGAAATATCTCGTCACGTCACGCCCTGCTTCCTCCATGACCTCCCTTAGCGTAACAAAACTGCCGGACCTCTTTGACATAGAGATTTCTTTCCCGTCTTTTATTAATCTTACAAACTGTATAAGCAGTACCTCAATAATTTTATCATCACTGTTAAGTGCTTTTACGGCTGATTTTAGTCTAGAAACGTGGCTGTGGTGGTCCGCTCCCCAGATATTAATTAACCTGTTATAACCCCTTTTGATTTTGTCATTATGATAAGCAATGTCTGCGTAAAAATAGGTGGGAAGCCCGTCACTCTTTATAAGGACCCAGTCCTGGCTGTCCCCGTATTCCGTTGCCCTGAACCAGAGGGCACCTTCATCTTCAAATATTGATTTTTTACTGTCGAGGAGTTCTTTAACCTGTTCTAAAGCAGTTGTCCCGCCATTAGCTGTGTGAACATTTTCTTTTTCACTGTACCAGCAGTCAAATTCTACACCTGCATCAAGAAGGTCTTTTTTTATTTCATCGAGCAATACATTGTAAGCGGTATCCCTGCAGACCGTAAGGGCCTCATCTTCACCAAGGTTAAGCAGTGAATCATTTTTTTCTGCCTTTAACTGCTTTGCAATACCAGTAATGTATTCAGCCATATAACCGTCTTCGGGGATATCCACATCAATATCAAACAGCTGTTTATACCTGACAAGTACTGATTCCCCGAGGAGTTCCATCTGCCGTCCTGCATCATTTATATAAAACTCTTTTGTAACTTCATAGCCGCTGTACTTAAGTATGCGGGAGAGAGAATCACCCACGGCAGCGTTCCTTGCGTGACCAAAGTGAAGGTAGCCCGTGGGATTGGCGCTTACAAACTCTATAAGGATTTTCTGCCCCTTACCTTTTTCGGAACTGCCCCATTTTTCACCCTGCAATTCAATCTCGATTAGGCTTTTTAAAAATACCGACTCTTTAAGATGAAAATTTATAAACCCCGGCCCGGCAATCTCCAGTTTTTTAAACAGGACATTGTCTTCACCGCCTAACATACCGATTAAATTCTCTGCCAGGTCCCTGGGTTTAGTCTTTATTTTATTGGCAAGTATTAATGCGGCATTTGTTGAATAATCACCAAACTTTACATTCTTGGGAATTTCAATCTCAAAATCAAATCCCTCTATGTCAGTTCCGTTTGACTGTAAATATTTCTCTACAGAAATACTTACCGCTTCTTTAATCAGTTCTTTAATCATTTTGTGTCAGTATATGCAATGAAATTAATTAAGGTGGGAAGTATCATTAAAAAGTTCAACTTTAAAAATATCCTTATTAAAGGAGATTACAGATTTGGAACTCTCCTTAACAGAAAATTCTCTGAAAGATAATAAAGACTTTTTACTGAATTTGCAAAGCAGTGAAATAATAGTCATGTTGTGGCTTACCAGAAGCACAGACCTGCCGTTATAAAGATTAATAAGGTTGTCGATACCGTTCAAGGCGCGTTCCTGTACCTCGAGAAGGGTTTCCCCCCCCGGTATCCTCAGTGTTTCAGGTTCTTCTCTCCATTTCTTCAGAATGTCCCCGTACTTCTCCCTTAAATAGCCAAACTCAAGCCCCTCGAACTCTCCCTGGTCCATCTCCCTGAACCGTTTATCAATCTCAACTTCTGCAGTATGGTATTTTGCGACCTCATTGGCAGTAGTTAATGCCCTCGAAAGGTCACTTGAGTAAATCGCGGAGAATTCTTCATCGCGAAGTGAATATGCAAGGTCCTTTGCCTGGCTGATGCCATTTGAGTTAAGGGGTATGTCACTTACTCCCTGGCATTTTTCGAGCCTGTTCCAGTCAGTTTCACCATGTCTTATAAGGTATAGCTTCATCGTATTACTGTTCGTTACGAAGTGTTATCTGGAATCCTTCTTTGACTACAAGTTTTGATATATCACTGGGCGGTGCAGGCAGCGGAGATGAAGAAATTATTGTATTTATACAAAAGTTATCAAACGCCGGGTTCCCGGATGATTTGGCAACTTTTACCCCCGAGACATTACCACTGTTATTAATCTTAAAGAAAATATCTGAAGAAAGTGACCCGTCTTTGGGGATATTAGGTGGGATTTTAAATTTTGGCTCAATTTTCCTGAATATGGCGTTCTTATAAACACTGAGAAGAGCGGTGTTTACCTTGCCGGTGCTTCCTGCAACATCTTCCTGGTCGTTGCCTTTTAAGCCGCTTGAAGCTTCGTCGGCCTTTGCCGTCTGGGCCTTATCTCCCTTTCCCAGTTTTTCAATAACACTTTTTCTTTTAAGGTCGTTTATTACGTTGTTCCTGGCGACCTTTGTATCATCCTTTTTCTCTTTGGGTTTTTCCTTTTTCTTTTTAACTTCTTTTTTGGGTTCTTCTTTAGGTTTCTTTTTTGGTTCTTCCTTTACCTCTTTTTTCGGCTCTTCCTTTTTTTCTTCAAGCGCTACTATTTTTTTATCAGGTTCCTTTTTTTCCTCGATTTTCGGTTCTTCTTTTGGTTCTTCTTTGGGCTTCTCTTTTTCTACAACCTCTTCTTTCTTGGGCTCTTCTATAGGCTCCTCTTTTTTTACAACTTCCTCTTTTGGCTCTTCCTTAACCTCTGCTTTTTCTTCCTTTTTTGGCTCCTGGGGTTTTTGGACGGGTTCCTCGGCTTTTTCTGCTTTTACCTTATTGCCGGGTTTGTCAGAGCTGCCCTTGTAATCAAGGCCTGAAAGGGAAACGTTAATAGGCTGGTCAATATCGTCAGAAGTATATTTATTAATACCCCAGATTAGTACCAGTAATATTATGGAACCATGCAGTAGTAATGAAAATACCAGGCCCCAGGATCTGCCTTCTTTGTTTTTCTTTGGCATAGTAATAAGATAACTTAATTTTTGGAAGCAGGGATTGTAATTAATCCCAGGTTTTCAACGCCGGCTTTTTTAATTTCGCTCATCACTTTAATAACCGTACCGTACTGTACATTACTGTCGGCCCTTAGGAACACCTGCTCCGACTTAAGATTTTTACCGTCTTCAAGTATCAAATTTCTGACTTTTAACTTAAGTTCTGATAATGAATACTGAGTCTTCTCTATAAATAAATCGCCGTCCTTATCAATTGTTACAACTACTTTCTTTTCATTCTGGATCGATGGGATAGGTTTGGAACTTGCCTTCGGCAGATTTACGTCCACTCCCTGGTAAAGTATTGGTGTGGTTACCATGAATATTACAAGGAGTACCAGCATAACGTCCACGAATGGAGTTACGTTAATTTCTGAAAGGACTTTGCGGTCTCCGCCGCCGTTAGAACTGCCGATAGCCATAATTTTTTAAGCTTTCTTTAAATATCTCTCAACTACGTTTAGAAACTCTGCAGAGAAATTTTCCATTTCTATATCTATTCTTCTTACTTTACTGACAAAGTAGTTATAGGCAACTGCGGCCGGGATAGCTGCAGCAAGGCCGATTGCGGTGGCGATAAGGGCCTCTGCAATACCGGGTGCTACAACCTGAAGCGTAGGCACGCCTTCACCGCCGGCAAGGCCGATAAACGAGGTCATTATGCCCCATACAGTTCCGAAAAGGCCGATAAATGGTGCTGAACTTCCTGTTGTCGCGAGAAATGTGAGCGACTTTTCAAGTTTCGCTACTTCATTTGACATGGAACGCTTAAGCTCCCTTTCCACGAGGTCAACGACCCCGAGCTCTGCCATTATCTCCTCTGGATTGCCTTTAGCCTGCTCGGTCTTACTGTTGGAATTGCTTACCTTCCTGATTTTGATAATTTCCGAATAACCGGCCCTGAACAGTTCTGCAATCGGGCCCCCGATATGCCTTGTGGATGAATACAGGTTGCCAAAATTACCGCTTGCACGGTATAGGTTCAAAAACCTGTCAGACTTCTTCGATGCACTTCTCAGGGCCATCATTTTAGAAAAAATAATTGACCATGAAATAATAGACATAAGTACAAGGATAATCAGTACAAGTTTTACGACCGGCCCCGCTGTTGCAATCAGTCCCGCGACATCCATCTGGTTTGCCGCAGAAACCGTCTCTGTCTGAAAGACTAGCTGTATCCAATTTAAATTCATATTTGACCGTGAATGTTAAGCATTATATATGAAGTGTAAAAAGCGGTAATAATTAAGGAAAAAGTCTTACACATGAATTGCTTAAAAGCAAATATTTTTGTTATTTAGTATTTAATTAGGCTTGCTTAAGTTTATTGTTTATTATAAAAAGAGATAAAAAAGTATCAGGAGGAAATTTTATGATTTATTCAGTCAGGCTGGCTGCACTAATTTTATTTATTGGTTTTGGATTTTTTACAGTTGAATCAAATGCGGTAGAAGACAGGTATAAAATTGTTATTGAAGAGAGTTTTTATGTTGTAAAAGAGGAAAACAAGGAACAGTTTATCCAGATATACAAATCAAGGCTCTTTCCTTTCTGGCAGGAGATGAAGAAGAAAGGGATAATAGTTGATGATTACCGCATATATTCCCAGAGGATACATACACTTGAGCCGCTTTGGACCTATAAAACAGTCGTGAAGTTTAAAAACTATCAGTCAATTGATAAGTGGCTTGAATCAAGAGACAGGGTTTACAACAAACTTTTTCCCGGAGAAGGCGGCTACAAGGAACCGAGACAGCAGATAGACTTAATTACAGAAGCACACTGGGACGAGTTTATTCGAGAAATTCCGATGAAGTGATTTAAAAAGTACAGTCTTAATTAAATAGCTCTGACTGCTCGTCGGGGCTTTTTAAATTAAGGTGTTTAAAAGCAAGCGGTGTGACTTTCCTTCCCCTCGGGGTCTTTACCAGGAGACCCTCCCTTATAAGAAAAGGTTCATAAACATCTTCTATCGTGTCCTTGTCTTCACTTACCGCAGCAGCAATGGTTTCAATGCCCACGGGGCCGCCGTCAAACTTTGTGATTATTGTCTCAAGTATCTGCCTGTCGAGGTTATCAAGCCCCATCGCATCGACCTCAAACATGGCAAGGGCTGATTTGGCAACTTTCTTATCTATTACCCCGTCTGCTTTGACCTCGGCAAAGTCCCTTACGCGCTTTAGCAGCCTGTTGGCTATTCTTGGCGTACCTCTTGCCCTTAGGCTGAGTTCATCCGCACCTTCCCCTGTTATTTTTACACCCAGAAGGTCTGCAGAACGCTGTATTATCATCTTTAATTCCACGGGGGAATAGTATTCGAGTCTCAGGTCTACCCCGAACCTTGATCTAAGGGGCGAGGTGAGAAGCCCTGTCCTTGTCGTGGCACCGATCAGTGTAAACCTGTTGAGGTTTATTTTCATAGAACGGGCGGTTGGCCCTTCACCGATCATGAGGTCAATTTTAAAATCCTCCATAGCTGAATATAGATACTCTTCTACTACGCGGTTTAGCCTGTGGATTTCATCTATAAACAGTACGTCTTTCTCTCCAAGGTTTGTTAAGATAGAAGCCATGTCCCCTGTCCTGTCCATTACCGGCCCTGATGTGGAATGGAAATTAACTTCCAGTTCATTTGAAACAATATTGGCAAGAGTTGTCTTCCCGAGTCCCGGGGGGCCGTATAGAAGCACATGGTCCAGGGCCTCGCCTCGTTTTTTTGTGGCCTGTATAAAAATATCAATATTTTCCTTTACCTTTGTCTGGCCGAGGTAGTCTTCAAGCCTCTTTGGCCTGAGGCTGTTATCAAAGGCTTCTTCATCCTGGTCAAGTGGGCTTACAATTCTTTCTTCCATTTCAGTTATTCATCCATAAATTTTGAATTTATAAAGATTACCCTTTTTTCATGATTTGAAGGGCGTCCTTCAATTTATCTTCCATTTCTCCTCCGTCTGCAGAAATCTGCTTTAAGGCCTCGCCGTTTTCATCAATCTCGTTTTTTGTATAACCAAGGTTAATCAGCGCGGAGATAATATCGTCAACCAACTTGGGTTTAATATCTATGGTGTTTACAAACTCCTGGACGGGGATTTTATCTTTGAGTTCGTTAATAATCCTGGAAGCAGTCTTCGGTCCTATTCCCGGCACTTTCTTTGAAGCAAGGTCACCGGCCATAATCGAATTGATAAGGTCCTCCGGAGTAATATTTGAAAGTATGTTTGTTGCCCCCTTCGGCCCTATTCCCGAGATGCCTATAAGGCACTGGAATATACTTTTTTCGTTTTCTGTGAGAAACCCGAACAGTTCAAGTGAATTTTCCTTAAGCTGCGTGTGGATCTTTAGTTCAACGTCCCCTCCGGGTTCATCGAGCTGGTAATAAGTAGACAGGGGTACGGTCACACCGTAACCAACGCCCGCAACATCCACTATAACACTGCCGGTGGATTTAGCTGCAATCTTACCCCTTAGAAGCGATATCATTTAATGTAAAGCGTTTCCGCCTTCTCCTTGATCTTGGCTGAAGGTCCTGGCCATTTATTTCGGGAATTTTTGAGATGTTTATATGGCAAAGCGCGATGGCAAGTGCATCGGATATGTCGGATTTCTCAAACTCTTCTATTTCCAGGATATATGAGACCATCTTCATTATCTCAAATTTCTTTGCCCTTCCGCTTCCCGTAACCGCAAGTTTAACTTTTGTAGGAGAATATTCGAATATTTTAATACCCGAGTTTTCCGCCGCAAGAAGGGCAACTCCCCTGGCCTGCCCAAGTTTTATTGCGCTGTTGGCGTTCTTAGCAAAAAACATCTCCTCAATAGACATAAGGTCAGGTGAAAATTTTTCAATGACTTCGGTAAGGGAAGAAAATATAATATGTAGTCTTTTTGACAGTGAATATGAGGGTGGTGGTGTTATTGCCCCGCTTACAATATGCTTAAGACTGCCGTTATTGCTCTCAAGTATTCCATAACCGCAGGACCTGGAGCCCGGATCAACTCCAATAACTCTCATAAGTTTTTATCCCAGGGCTTCGAGTAACTCTTCGGATATATCAAAGTTTGCATATACGTTCTGTACGTCGTCGTTATCCTCTAATGCTTCCATCAGCCTTATCATACGCTCGGCCTCTTTGCCGTCAATCTTTACATTACTCTGGGGGACCATTGTAATTTCGGCCGATACATATTTGAGTCCCGCGTCCTGCAATACCGATTTAACATTTTCAAAATCTTCTGTATCTGTGATTACAACCAGGTCTTCGTCCTCGGATGAGACGTCTTCCGCACCTGCATCAATTGCAATATCAAAAAGCTGGTCTTCCGTGACTGATTTTCCGGAAAATGTAATTCTTCCCTTCATTTCAAACATCCATGCCACACAGCCTGTTTCGCCGAGGTTACCGCCGTTCTTATTAAAAAGACTTCTTACCGCGGCTACTGTCCTGTTTTTATTGTCGGTAAGTGCCTGCACATAAACAGCACTGCCGCCCGGACCGTAACCTTCATAGAAGACCTCCTGGTACACGACCCCGTCCATGTCTCCGCTGCCTCTTTTAATTGCCCTTTCAATTGTATCATTGGGCATGTTCTGTCCCTTAGCCGCAGATATTGCAGTCCTTAGTCTGGGATTAGAATCAGCCTCCGGGCCGCCTTCTTTGGCAGCAACTGTCAGTTCTCTTATTAGTTTTGTAAACATCTTGCCGCGCTTCGCATCCACAGCGGCCTTCCGATGTTTAATATTAGCCCATTTAGAATGTCCTGCCATAATATTCACCTCAAAATGCAGTTTATATTAATTATAAACTGTTTTTTTTATATCATCAAAAAGCGAAATTCAAATATTTGTTATCAGTTGGCAAGTATCAGATCAAACTTTATTGGTTTATTATCATCATTTACAACAGCGATCGGTTTACCTTTATTAATTTCCCCTACTGTAAAGGAGGTGGACAAAGGCCTGATTTCCTGCCCCTCATATTCTTCATACTGAACATTTAGTGTTTTGCCGGGGTCAAGGCCGAACACATTCGATACGAGGTTTACTCTGTCCGGCTCAATCCTCTCAACATCAAAGGTATAACCCCAGCTGCTGAGGTCGAGTATTAAGGATTTTGATCTTAGTCTTATTACAAAACTTGATATACCGTTATTAATAAAACTGGAATTCACACCTTTAAACTGGAATGCAATTGTCCTTTCGGTAGCAACAACCACCCTTCCCTTTAGTTTCTCACCGTCGGGTTTCTGTATGGAAACACTGATACTGTCAATATCCAGCAGTTCGCTGTCGGGAAAATAAATAGTTCCGTTAACAAACCCCAGCCTGCTTACTATGCTTCCGGAACTTGTGCCGTTAGCATAAACAAGTATATCGTCCCCGGGTGACGATTTCTTAAGCAGTACATTCCCCCGGGTCCCAAGAAGTATTAGTTCGTTAAAATTAGTTACCGGGTTATCGAATACCATCTCGGCCCAGCTGTCACTGATCTGGTTAAAATCAAAATAGTATTTTTTACCAAGACTTTTGTCTGCCTTTATTTCTCTTGCTACCACGACTTTACCGGTAAGGTCGGTATTAACATACAGCGTGGAGCCTATACTCTTTATGTAAACTTCGTTGTAATTAGGAACGCCTAAAGGGAGTGTAAAACCCATTATATTCGGCCCGGCAGCCAGGGACATTACCGGGTAAAACAGGCAAATAGCCAGTGAAAACAGCAATATTCTTGATAATTTAGTATTATTCATAGTGGTTAACAATATTACACTAAATTAAAAGTTCATAAAGATTTTTTTTAAATCTCTTGACAAAATAAATTGTACAAGTGCATAATATAGATACAAAAAGCAAAACTCTCTGAGATAATTCAAAGTAGTTGATCTTTTCCTAACATTCAAATTACGAATAATTCCATATGGTTTTATAGGGGTCCGAATTTATGCCTAAAGGTACAAAACTTCAAGCGAAAACTGCGAAAACCGCACAGGTTGAAAATACCAGTTCTTCTGGCGGCAACACCGACGTTAAGAACGCCAAACTGCTGAACCTTAATGAACTAAGAGAAATAAGAAGTTCTGAATTAATGAAAATGGCCCGTGACGCAGGGGTCGAAGACACTTCCCGGATGACAAAGCAGGACGTCATATACTCACTCCTGAAAGCACAGAGCAGCAAGGAAGGCGGAGTTATATTTGCCGAAGGTGTACTGGAAATCCTTTCTGAGGGATACGGGTTTTTAAGGTCTCCAAAATACAGCTACCTGCCCGGCCCGGACGATATATATGTATCAAAATCACAAATCCGTTCTTTTAACCTGAAAACAGGTGACACCGTTGGCGGCCAGGTAAGGCTTCCAAGGGACGGCGAGAAAAACCTTGCCCTGCTTAAAATTGAATCCGTTAATTTTGAGTCACCGGAAGTCTGCAGGGACCGTATACCGTTTGGAGAACTTGTCCCGCTGCACCCGGAAGAAAAATTAACACTTGAATACGAACCAAATGAATTCAGTACACGTGTGATTGATCTTTTTATACCCATTGGTAAAGGTCAGAGGGCTCTTATTGTTGCTCCCCCGAGAACGGGTAAGACAATTTTCCTACAGAGAATCGCAAACGCCATCACAGACAACAACCCGGAAGTTAAGCTTATAGTTCTTCTGATCGATGAAAGGCCCGAAGAAGTAACTGACATGGAAAGGTCCGTTAATGGTGAAGTCGTAAGCTCCACTTTTGATGAGCCTGCCTTAAGGCACATACAGGTTTCCGATATGGTAATTGAAAAGGCAAAAAGGTACGTAGAACACGGACAGGACGTAGTTATTCTCCTGGACAGTCTTACCAGGCTTGCAAGGGCGAGTAACACCGTAACACCTGCAAGCGGCAGGGTACTTTCAGGAGGTATGGAAGCAAATGCACTTCAAAGGCCTAAAAGGTTTTTCGGCGCTGCAAGGAACACCGAGGAAGGCGGCAGCCTCACAATCATTGCTACCGCTCTGATTGATACCGGGAGCCGTATGGACGAGGTTATTTTTGAAGAGTTTAAAGGTACAGGTAACATGGAACTTTATCTCGACAGAAGACTTGCCGAAAGAAGGGTCTTCCCGGCTATCGACCTGCAGAGGTCCGGTACGAGAAAGGAAGAAATGCTGCTTAGTGAGGAAGAACTCAACAGGGTCTACCTGCTCAGAAAGATTCTAAACCCGATGAACACCACGGAAGCTATGGAATTCCTTCTTGAGAAAATGAGGGGAACCAAGTCTAACAAAGAATTTCTTAAATTAATGAATCATTAGAAGGTTTTATACTTTTACAAGTATATTGTCACCTTCAACTTTAAGTTCATACACTTCTATAGGATCTGTTGCCGGAAGACACATTGCCTCACCGGATTTTATATTGAATTCAGCCCCGTGGTACTGGCAAACAATATTTTCTCCTTCTATATCCCCGTCTGAAAGTGTAAAAGTCTGGTGACTGCACTCATCTCTGAATGCATAGTAGTTGTTATTTATATTGCAGATTGCGATACCTATGCCGTCTACGTAAAAAGGGACAACTTCCCCGTCAATAATTTCTGAGGTTTTAGCTACTTTTTGAAATTCCGCCATATTCACTTCTCCTGTAGCAGGGTGGATAATTTAATTATCTTTTCTTTTTAAAAACCAGTCGTCTGCATACCCTTCAAGATAATCTTTCAGTGGCTGAAGCGACATATTGGAAAAACTTTCCCCGGTAAAACCTTTAACCATTATGGTTTTGGCTTCTTTCTTCGGAATGCCGCGGGACTGGAGGTAAAAAATGGCATTTTCGTCCATCTGCCCTATAGTTGCGCCATGAGTACACTTTACGTCGTCATTATAAATTTCGAGCTGGGGTTTGGTATCAATCTGCGCCGTATCTGAAAGGAGAAGGTTGCGGTTGGTTTGCTTGGCATCAGTTTTAACAGCGCCTTCATGTACAATGATCCTCCCGTGAAAAACAGCTCTCGAACTGTCATCGAGTACGCCGTTATAAATCTGTCGGCTGTCGCAGTGAGGGCTTGCGTGTTCAACCCTCATAAAGTTATCCATATGCTGACGGTCGTTTGACATATACAGCCCGTTAATAAGAGAATTGCCGCCTTCCCCGGCAAGAACCGGGTGCACATTGTTCCTGACAATTGCTCCCCCGAAGAGTATGGAGTGGGACTTAATGTTGCTGTATTTTTCCTGCTGGACCCTAAGGGTCGAAATATTAAAAGCCTTCTTACTTTCAAATTCAAGGAGGTAATGTTCCAGTTCACTGTTTTCCCCGACGTATACCTCTGATACAACATTTGAAAGATATGGGCTCTCCGAAGTAGAAACGTAATGTTCGATCACTTTTAATTCGCTGTTTGATCCGATAAGAATGAGGTTTCGGGGATTAACAATAGAATTTTCGTCATCGTGGGTAATATACAGTGCGTGGACAGGTTTTTGTACAGATACAGAGTCCGGTACGTTTATAAATATTCCGTCTTCAAAAAATGCGGTATTAAGAGCGTTAAAAGCCTCGGTCTCAAAATTAAGGTATTTACCTATATTTCCCGAAAGAATCTCTTTATTATTATTCCCGGCCTCTGATAACGGGCTTATTGTCACTCCTTCGGGGATATCCTTTATATCAGAAAGTTCCCCGTTAAACCTGCCGTTAATAAATACAAGCAGGTAGGTTTCAAGGTCCTTAAAAAGATACTCTTTTAAAATAACCGGGTCGATAGTGCTTTCAGTGCCGTTTAATCTGAATTTGCCCTTTGAAATAGGGGTAAGGTTGGTAAATCTCCAGTCTTCGTCTCTTGGAGTCGGAAAACCCAGTTCTGAAAAACTGTTTATGGCATTTTTCCTTAACTCTGATATTTCGCTGATGTCATCAAAAAGGTCGTTCTTTTTAAACTCTTCAAAACCTTTAAGGTAGCTGTCAATTTGACTGTTAAATTCAATACTCATTTCTTCTCCTATGCACCAACACCTTCTTCTATCCAGCCATATCCCTTTTCTTCAAGTTCGAGTGCAAGTTCCTTACCGCCCGATTTTACGATTTTTCCGTCAACAAGCACATGTACAAAGTCCGGTACGATGTAGTTAAGAAGCCTCTGGTAGTGAGTGATTACAAGAAAAGAACGTTCCGGGCTCTTCATCGAATTTACGCCATCAGATACAATCTTAAGTGCATCAATATCAAGGCCGGAATCGGTCTCATCCAGGATGGCCAGTTTTGGTTCGAGTATCTGCATCTGGAATATTTCGTTTCTTTTTTTCTCCCCGCCGGAAAAACCTTCATTCACTGATCTTTTGAGCAGGTCGTCTTCCATCTCAAGGTTTTTCATCTTTTCCCTTGCAAGTTTGCCGAATTCAACGTGTTTTAGAGGTTTTAGACCATTATATTTTCTAATTGAATTAAGTGCTTCTCTTAGCAGGTAAGTATTCGCAACACCCGGTATCTCTATCGGGTACTGGAATGCAAGAAAAATTCCTTCACACGCCCTTTCCTCGGGTTCAAGTTCAATAAGGTCTTTTCCTCCGAATACTATTTCACCTTTTGTGACTTCGTATGAGTCTCTTCCCGCGAGAACCTGGGCAAGGGTACTTTTTCCTGAACCGTTGGGGCCCATAATGGAGTGTATTTCACCCTTATTAATTGTCAGGGTAAGTCCTTTTAAAATTTCTTTACCTTCAACTTCTACATGCAAATCCCTTATCTCAAGCATTGATGCTTCTCCTCTGGTTTAATAATCTGAATTACTAGGAATTAAATATAAAGTGGAATATTATCCAACGCTGCCTTCCAGGCTTACGCTCAGAAGTTTTTCGGCTTCCACTGCAAATTCAAACGGAAGTTCCTTAAAAACATCCTTGCAGAACCCGTTAACAATAAGCGAAACCGCGTCTTCAGCGGAAAGCCCTCTTTGCTGGCAATAAAAAATCTGGTCCTCACCGATTTTTGATGTTGAAGCTTCATGTTCCATATGTGCAGTAGAATTCTTAACTTCAATATATGGAAAAGTATGCGCTCCGCATTTATCGCCGATCAGCATAGAATCACACTGGGTGTAGTTCCTTGCTTTTTCTGCGTTTTTGCCGATCTCGACAAGGCCCCTGTAAGTGTTGTGCCCCTGCCCGGCAGAAATTCCTTTCGATACAATATTACTTGTAGTGTTTTTACCTACGTGAATCATTTTTGTCCCGGTATCAGCCTGCTGCTTCCTGTTTGTAAGGGCAACGGAGTAAAACTCTCCGATTGAGTTGTCGCCTTCCAGTATGCAGCTTGGATATTTCCAGGTTATGGCAGACCCGGTTTCGACCTGTGTCCAGGAAATCCTGGAATTGTCTCCAAGGCAGCGCCCTCTTTTTGTTACAAAATTGTAAATGCCGCCTTTACCTTCGCTGTCACCCGGATACCAGTTCTGTATAGTTGAATATTTAATTGTTGCGTCTTTATGTGCCACAAGTTCCACAACAGCTGCATGGAGCTGGTTCTGGTCTCTTTTTGGGGCTGTACAGCCCTCGAGGTAACTCACATAACTCCCCTCTTCGGCCACGATTAATGTTCTTTCAAACTGGCCTGTGTTTTCGGCATTTATCCTGAAATATGTTGAAAGTTCCATCGGGCACCTTACGCCTTTTGGTATATACACAAAAGATCCATCGGTAAACACTGCGGAGTTAAGCGCGGCGTAGAAGTTGTCCTTCTGAGGTACAACATATCCCATGTATTTTTGAATCAGTTCGGGGTGTTCTTTAACCGCTTCTGATATAGAACAGAAGATTACACCTTCTTCGGCAAGTTTTTCTTTAAATGTTGTAATCACCGAGACGCTGTCAAAAACGGCATCAACTGCAACACCAGCAAGCATCTTTTGTTCTTCAAGCGGAATACCAAGCTTGTTATATGTCTCCCTTATCTCGGGATCAATGTCATCAAGGCTCTCAGGTTTTGGATTGTTGGAAGGTTCTGCATAGTAACTAATATCATTGAAATCAATTTCCGGGTAATCAATAAATGCCCAGTCCGGCTCTTTCATGGTCAGCCAGTGCCTGTATGCCTTAAGCCTCCATTCAAGCAGCCACTCAGGCTCGTCTTTTTTCGATGAGATAAGTTTTATTATATCTTCGTTAAGGCCCTTTGGGGCAACTTCCTGCTCAACATCCGTAGCAAAGCCGTATTTATATTCCTGCTCCGCTAATTTTTCAAAATCAATGCTCATTGGGTCTGAGCCTCCTCACCTTTTAATTGTCCTGAAGTTTCATTGCTCTCCGTGAGCAGGTCTTCCAGCGTAGTTTTTTCAAGAAGCTTTATCATCGAGACCTTCAGCTTATCCCATACTGGAAGTTGTGTACAGTTCTCATAAAGAGCACACACTTCATCCTGGTCCATGCAGTCTATCACCCTTATTTCTCCTTCGACTGCCTCGTAAATATCCCTTAAATTTATGTCCTTGGGTTCTTTTCTAAGAAAGTAGCCACCTTCCGGGCCTACCATTGATCTTATTAGTCCCCTTTCCACCATGCGGCGCATAATCTTTGCAAGGTAGTTTTGTGGAATGTGCTGCGCCTCTGAAATTTCCTTCATACTCATGCGCGGAATTTCATGATTTCCCATATAAATAAGGGACCTGACAGCATAATCTAAGGTTTTGCTTACTTGCATAATTTATTATCGACTTTTAATATCCACAATAGTAACAACTAGATGGTAAAAATTACCATTTACTATAATTAAAGTCAATTGGGGAAATAAATAATACTAGACACTGTTATAAATAATGTTGGTTATACCCTCTTTTATCTGCTGGGTGGCAAGCGCCGCAAGTATAAGGCCCATAACCCTGATCATAATATTGGATCCGGCATTACCGATAAATCTGTGAATTGGATTGGCAAGTTTGAGAATAACAAGGGTGATCAGCAATACCAGCAGAAGCATTAATGCCGTAATACCCTGGTCAGCATAGGAATGAAGATTATTGTCAGTGAGAAGCACAACGGCCATAATTGACCCGGGACTTGCAATCGAAGGGATTGCGAGTGGGAATACAGCCGGGTCATGGTCGGGTTCTGGACCTTTCTCACTTTGAGAAATAACCGTACCGAATATCATCTGAAGGCTGAATATAAAAAGGACTATTCCACCCGCAAGCTGAAATGATACAAGTTTTACACCGATATATGACAAGACTATCTGGCCGACAATTAAAAATGCAAATAGAATTACTCCTGCATAAATTACAGCTCTTATTGCAACCTTAAACCTGTCTTTTTCGGGTATATTTCCTGTCAGAGGGACAAATATAGAGAGGGTTCCAATCGGGTCGATTGTAACCAAAATCATCATAAAATCCCTTAATATCTGTTCAGTCATTATTGCAATGTAAATTTAAATTAACTTTTTATATGGAAAAATGTTTATTAACCCATTATCTTAATTACAAATTCAGGAATATCCATATTATAATTTTATGTTAATCTATTAATTTAATTTATTAAATCATTTTAAAAATTATTTTATTATGTCACTAAACCAAAATACTATTTCAGACGTAGATTTATTAGCAAGCATAGCATCAAGGGATAAAACTGCGTTTGGTACACTTTATGAAAGGTACTCGCAGCTTGTATTCAATCTTGGGAACAAGATTGTTAAAGATCATGACTATGCCGGGGAGGTACTTCAGAGCGTATTTGTTCAGATATGGAACAAAGCCGATACTTATAACAGTAAAAAAGGTGCTGTATCAACCTGGATTATTAATATTACCAGGAATAAATCCATAGATATTCTTAGGAAGACCAAAAAGCAGAAGTTAAATGTGGACCTTGATCTGGATAATATGGAATCCGATACAAATTTTGATTTCAGCCTTAGTGAAAGGGCTGAAAGAAGAGATATAATTATGAAAGCAATGGAATCAATTTCTCCTGAGCAGAAAAAAATAATAGAATTAATATACTTTGAGGGTTATACACACAAGGAAGCATCCGAGATACTGGGTATCCCTCTTGGGACCGCAAAAACAAGAATACATCTGGGGATTGCAAAACTAAGGGACAAATTGTCCCCTTTTGTAAAAGAATTATAGATATGAGATCACAAGAAGAAATACAGGAACTTATTAATCTTTATATTTTCGGTGCTTTGGACGCTAACGAGAAAGCTGAAGCTGAACAATATTTAAAGGACCCTGAATATTTAAAATATTATAACGAGACCCGTTTTCTGCTGAACCATACTGCGCACTCTTTTGAAGAAGAATCAGAGGTGCCGGCAAATATTAAATCCCGGATTATGTCAGAGATAGAAGACAGTGACGAAGTAAATGATCAGGCTGACAACGTAATCAGGCCAAACTTTTTCAGCAGGTACGGATTTGCACTGGCAGCTTCTCTTGCCGGGATATTATTAATTTATACGTTTACACTTTCCCAGCAGCTGAATGAGCAGAAGGCCCAGATTGCAAAACTCCAGGCTAGCTACGAAGAAAACCATCACTTTGTGGATTTTGTGAATAACCCCAACGTATTTCAGGTAAAACTCGCTGCGGATGATAATTCTAACGCACTTGGCAACCTTGCATGGGACCAAAAAAGCAACGATGCTATGCTGTATGTATCAAACCTGATGGAACCTCCCGGCAAAAGTGTTTACCAGGTATGGGTCGTTCACAAAGACAACAGCGTAGTAGAAGCGATGGGCACCTTTAGAGTAAATGATGACGGAACATATATGCTTACCATAGGCTGTATGCCAAAACCCTCTGACACCAAGGCCATTTTTATTACAATGGAACCTGAAGGCGGTATGCCCGAGCCGACCGGCACTAAGTATTTAACCGGTTATCTTTAAATCAATAATTGTAACTTCCCAATCAAAATTATTTCCTGCAGGAACTGTTTAACTGTATTATATGTTAAATTAATTTCTCAATTTACATATAATATTTAAGATGAAATCGTTTCTAAAAAACCGTTCTAATTCCGTAATTGCCATATTAATTGGCCTTTTCTGCGCATTTCTTGTAATAGGGCTGTATCTTAGAACACCTCTATTCTTCGAAGAGCTTGATTTAAAATTAAGTGATATAAGATTTAAATACCGGGAAAAATTTGAACCTGAACGCATACAGCCAAATAAAAATATTGTTATTGTTGCAATTGATGAGAAAAGTATTAACCAGATTGGTAGATGGCCATGGTCAAGGGCAACAATTGCAGAGCTGGTTAATAAGTTTTACGAATATGATGTAAAAATTGCTGCCTTTGATATTACATTTTCCGAAGAAGAATCATTAAAGGCAGACACCGCATTCAGTGAATCACTCGAAGTTAATGAAAATGTGGTACTTGGATACTTCTTCAGGGATGACAGTACGCAGGAGACAGATAAAAAAGCCTTAAAGATTCATAACAAATCAAGAATCAACCTTGTAAAGTTCCTTAAAAATTATAAAAACCAACCTATTCGCAACTTTGATTCGGTAGAACTTAACATACCGTTAATTGCTGAGAATGCAGCAGGTTTCGGGTTTTTTAACATTATCCCGGACAATGACGGTATATACCGTAAAGCACTCCTTGTAGTCAACTATAATGACAGTTACTACCCTTCTTTAAACCTTGAATCGAGTAGTGCTTTTATGGACAAACAGATTCTTCTAACAATTGCTGACTTTGGTGTGTCCGGTATAAAGCTTAATGAATTTTTAATTCCAGTAGATGAAAATGGCAGGCTCCTTTTGAATTATTACGGAGAAGGCGGGACATTCCCGGTGTATTCAGCAGTTGATGTTCTAAACGGGACTATTTCAAAGGAAAAACTTGAGAATAAATTCGTTTTCTTTGGCCCTACAGAGATTGGTATTGCTGATATAAGAGCAACACCCTTTGACCCTGTATCACCAGGGGTGGAGATACAGGCAACAGCGGCCTCTAATATTCTTGACGGTAATTTCCTCATTAAAGACGGTATTACTCAATCCATTGACCTGGCACTTATTTTTTTCATGACGGTTTTATTAAGTCTTGTTTTAATTTTTACTACTAAAACACTTGTAAGCTTCCTGGTATTGATTTTATTTCTTATGGTTTTTATTGCCACAAATTTTTATTTTTTTTCAAGATTAAACTACATGCTCAGTATTCTTTTCCCTGCCTTTTCAATATCGCTTACCTACATTATTTACGAAGCCTACAGAAACATTACAGTAGAAAGAAAAAGTAAGTTTTTAAGAGAGGCTTTTAACAGTTATGTATCACCAGATGTTGTGGGGCAGATATTAAAAGACCCGGAAAGATTACAGCTTGGAGGTGACAGGAGAAAAGTAACACTCTTATTTTCAGACATAAGGGGGTTTACAACTCTGTCTGAAAGTACCGACCCGGAGAAACTTGTAACTTTACTTAATGAATATTTAACACCAATGACCAAAATTGTAATGAACAATAAAGGCACACTGGACAAGTTTATTGGTGATGCAGTCATGGCAATCTACGGCGCACCTGTTGAACAGGAGCACCAGGCTCTGCATGCCTGTTCAAGCGCTATCGAAATGATTAAAAAATTAAATGAAATTAATAAAGAGTGGTCTGAAAATAATTTGCCAAATATTGATATTGGAATCGGCATAAACACGGGGGAAGCCGTTGTTGGCAACATGGGTGCTGACATTCGTTTTGATTACACGGCAATCGGCGACACCGTAAACCTGGCTGCAAGACTTGAAGGACAGACTAAATATTACGGAACAAATATTATTATCAGTGAAAGTACAAAACAGGACCTGGATAAAGCTATGGCAGAAAATCCTGATATAAGTTTCAACATCAGGGAGCTTGACCTGATAAAGGTAAAAGGAAAGAGTAAACCAATTGCGGTCTATCAGCTGATTGTGCCCAATGATTCGATTGATGATAAATCAGTCCTGGATAGATATAATTTAGCGCTATCAAGTTACCGGGATTCAAAATTCAAAGAAGCCCTTAATTTATTTGAATCAATTATTGGTGATTTACCGGATGACACTCCTTCCAAGCTCTATACCGAAAGATGTAATCACTATATTGAAAACCCGCCTCCACCGGACTGGGACCATGTATATACAGCAGAATCCAAGTAATTTTTAAAAATATATGGTTCTCTTTTAACAGCTAATTATATAGAATTGTTTATAATATTGATTTAGCTTATTCATTTGCGAGGAAACAAGAATGGAAACATTAAAATTATTTCAGGATTCAGACGATTACAGATCTTATCAGGAAGGAGATATCGTATTCAGTTCCGGGTCAATTGCCCTTGAGATGTATGTTATAAAAGAAGGTCAGATAGAAGTTATTTATAATGAACAGGTGCTTGAGACCCTTTCACCCGGGGACATCTTCGGTGAAATGGCATTAATTGATGACCGCCCGAGAAGCGCAACAACAAGGGCTAAAACAGACAGTAAACTTGTTCCTATTGATAAGGAAAGGTTTAGTTTCCTGATTCAGCAGACAGCTTTTGGGTCAGATTTTGCAATACATGTAATGAAAGTTATGGCTGACAGGATAAGAAAAATTAATTATATGCTCTCGAAATAATACTTTCTTTATCAGAAAAATGATAATCCTGCCAAGACAGTTCTTGACTTTTTCATCTAAAAATTATAATTTAGTTTCTAAGCACTTTTAATTATTTGATAATTTTGGTGGATTGGAGGCACAATTTGAGGAAAATGTCTATTTTACGGTTAGTACTGCCCGCTCTTTTATTATTCACAGTTAGTGCTTCGGCAAATTATGAACTTAACATCAATAAGGGTATTGCTCTATACCTTGAAAAAAATTATGAAGAAGCAATAAGCATTTTAAAACTTGCAGTTCAGGAAAACCCGGAAAGCCCTGTCGCAAACCAGTTACTGGGTTTGTCTTACTTCCAGCTGGAAAATTTTCCTGAGAGTATCAATTACCTGAAAACTGCAAAAGATCTTGACCCCAGCATAGAAAACATACAGCTTGACCTTGGAAACTCTTATTTAAAAGCAGGAAAGTATTCCGAAGCAAAAGACCAGCTTCGAGAATACCTTAGCAGCAACCCTGAGAGTGGGATTGGTTATTACTATCTTGGCTATGCCCAACTGTTAAGCAGTGATTACAAAGAATCAATTGAATCTTTTAACAGTGCAATGGAGTTAAACCCTGAACTTAAATTACAAAGTACATATTACAAAGGTGTTGCATTGTATTCGTTATTCAAATACCAGCAGGCAAGGCAAAATTTTCTTGTGGTTCAGGAAATTGCACCCCCGGGCAACAAACTTGGCCTGTCTGCACAGGAATATCTCAATATCTTACGGGTCCTGGGCAAAAAATATTACGCAAACTTTTCTTTTGGATATCAGTACGACACAAATGTAGGACTTGAACCCGAGAATGTGCAGATCTTTACCGATGAAAAAGATTCAAGCCTGTTCCTTTATTTAAACCTTGGGTATAAACCATATTTTACAGATGAAGCCACAATTGGATTTGATTACCGCACATTTTTTAATTTTCACGATGAACTGACTGACTTTAACATCCAGAACCATACATTCAGTGTTTACGGGGAAAAAGATGTAAACAGCTTCTCAAAACCCCTGAGGGCATTCCTCAATTATAGTTACCAGATTGTATTAATAGACGGGTCACCGGCTGACAACCTGTTTTCTCAAAGCCACATTGTTGTACCGGGATTTACATTTAGATGGTCAGAGGATGTTACATCAAGGTTATTTTACAAATTTCAGTACGACGACTTTAAGGATTTTCCCGAAAGAGATGCTTATAACAACAGCGTTACCCTTGCACAGTTTTACAGGATATATAATGGGAGGCTTATCCTGTCTCCTGGTGTGAAGCTTGAACTAAACAGTGCTGACAACATTCAGGGTGAACGGAGTTTCACATACTGGTCCCCTACTATTTTCCTGGAAGCATCAGCGTCCCCTATGGATAAACTGATTTTGTTTTCCAGGGTACATTACCATTATCAGGATTACTATGATGATTCATTCGACAGACAGGATAACCAGTTTGGCGTCCGTTTTTTACTGCAGAGGGAAATTTACAAATCAATCTACCTGGATCTTGGATATGACTATATTTATAACGGTTCCAGCAGTGATTTAGCGGGTCCTGAGCCTTTCCAGTATAAAAGGAATGTATTTACTGCCGGTTTTAGTTTAAAGTATTAATACTTAAAACAATGAAAAATATTATAATATTAGCCGTTCTGTTTATCACATTTTTACCAATCTTATCCGTACATGCTGGCGAAGAAATCGGAATTATCACAGCTGCAAAGGGCATTGTAACAATTACCGATCAGGATGGCACAATTGATGCAATTGAAGGTACACCAGTAAAGCTTGGAGATACAATTGAAACCGGCGAAGAATCAGGTGTAAAAATACTTTTTGATGATGATTCACTTTTCTCGCTTGGTGATAATACAGGTGTGACAATAAATGAATTTATCTATACCCCTCAGGAGCGAAAATCCATTACCAATATTACAAAGGGTAAAATGAGGGCAATTATACAAAAAGTCCAGGCAGGCCAGTCTGATATTGAAATAAGGACACCAAACGGACTTGCAGGTGTAAAGGGTACAACACTGTATGCAAATGCTGATGAAGAAACATTTTGTTTAAAAACAGGCCAGATTATTGTACAGGGTACTGATAGTCAAAAAAGCATTACTTTGAAACCTGATCAGTGCACACATATTGTAAATGGTGAACCTATATCTCCGGAAAGTATGTCTAATGAGACATGGCTGAAATTTAAGAGGGAAACAGATATTTATGAAGGATCGGGGACAATATATTCATCTGATAAAGAAAACTACCCCGGTAAAAACGGTTCAGGTGCTGCCCCTCCGTTATCAAGCCTGATAAATATTTCTCAGTTCCCTTCGGTTCCCCCGTTTAACCAGAGCCCTATAGACAACTCTATCATACCTGTAACTGTAAATGTGAATGTGAATTAGGCTTTCTCAGATTTCAAGAATCATCCCGTCTTCTAAAAATTCTATATTAAAATCCCCGGAATATGAAGATATTTCTTCCCTGATTTCTTTTTCAAACTGTGGCTTCATATGGGAAACATAGATTTGAACTGAACTGTCAGTCAGTTTATTTATTTCTGCTGGTAGAAGGTCTGTACTTAAATGTTTGGTAATCTCGGCTGATTCTTTCATAAAAGAAGGGAAACTGACATCAATAATTACAGCCTTAAGATTATGTTTCTTGTTACATTCTTCCCAGAAAGAATCGGTTAAATATGTATCTCCTGAAAATGCTATGGAATTTTCACCGCTATCAATTAAGAACCCGTGCGATGTAATTGTATGGTTTACAGGCACAGGTATAACATTAAATCCGGCAATCTCAAATTGCCCGTAGTCATTAAATTCCGAAAGTTTTATATCTATATTTTCTTTCTCAGCCAATTCAAATATATCAGGCCAGCATTCATAATTAAAAACATTCGAATAAAGTGAATCAATACTGCTTTTTGACGCAAATACATTAAAGGGTTTTTTTAATTCCTGTAAAAGTAATTCAAGTAAAAAAGGAAGTTCCATTATATGGTCAAAATGAGAATGGGTAAGCAGCATATATTCAAGCTTGTCACATATGTCCTTACTGCTTAACTTGGAGACCACGGCACCGCAATCAATTAAAATTTTATTGTCTATTAAAAAACTTGTAGGGCTTTTCCCGACACTCTTTGCACCGGAACATCCCAATATTTTAATTTTCAATTTTGAATTAGCCTCGGGGAAGTAAAAATTTTATAGAATTATAACATCAATTCTATTAAGGGTTTGAACAAAATGCGGGTATTTGAAATCCTTCGTTCCCAAAACATTCACCCTCATATTCACAGCACTGTTGAGGATTAAAGCATGCACCCTGGCAAATACAAAATTCTTCGCTGCAGCATGCCGGGTTATTACAGTCAGGATTATCACCATTAATTAAAGTACATACGCCGGGTTCCTGAGGTGGATCAGGTCGACAGTCAATACTTCTTATACAGTCATTGTCATCGCAGTCAATAAAACCGTCCTGGTCGTTATCAATTTCATCTGCACACTCACCTGCAAAATTATCTTCATTTAATGGTACACCATCATCGTCATCGTCATCACCTGGAGGAACCGGGCCCACAGGTTCTTCCATACAGTCGTCTTCGCAATCCTCAATGTCCTCGCAGTCAATAAGGTCGTCAAAATCATTATCAATGCCATCAGTGCAGTCTTCAATAACAAAATCACATGGAATATCAATATTTAAAGTATTAATATTTACATCGGTTTCAGTCTCTCCACTTCAAATAATATTATTATTTATATCCTGACCAATAATAGTAAAAAGTCTGCCATTACCCGCAGGTACCTCTATTGTAATAATAGGGTCGTCCGGATCAAATTCACCAGAAATCTGGTTTAATGGAGGGTTGCCGCCTTCAACAGTAAGTATAAGAGTTACAATATCATTGAGGGTTCTCTCAAAACCATCAGTTCGGGAAACCTTATTTATAGTCTCTTGGTCGGGACAGGTTAAAGATATCTGAAGCATATTTCCGGAAAACTGATCATCTTCTTCTGAGCCACAAGCATAAACGAAGGTAATACCCATCACTACCATAATAAAAATAGCAACCAGCTTGTTTATTTTATTTCTTTGGCCCATCATTTTACTAAGCATTATTAACTATTTTAAAAAACCCCGCTAAAAAAATCAATCTTTTTAAATAATATACAGTTTTAATATATTTTACTAATAAGGTGTAGCAAATGTTTCAAGTTTTTTCACCTGGTCGGCATCTCCAATAACAACAAGCGTGGTATTTCCTTTTAATATATAGCTCCCCGGGGGGTTAAAAAGAAATTCCTCCTCAAGAGAATTATCCTGAATTGCAACTATATTAAGGCCGGTATCTTCATAAATATTTGATTCTGAAATCTCTTTTCCAATATACTTTGAACTCTCGGCAAGGCCTACTTCTGCCACCCTTTTGTCCTGGTTATCTCTCAGCATCTTATCAAGAAAGTTGACCACAGTGGGCCTTATCATCTCTGATACCATTCTTAGGGCCCCTATCTGGCTTGGATATACGACCCGGTTAGTTCCCGCCTGGATCAGTTTTTCCCTGCTTTTCTGCTCATATGCATGGCTTATTATCCTTAGGTCCTTATTTAAAGCACGTGCAGTAAGTGTAAGAAAAACGTTACCCCTGTCATCGGGCAGGTTTGAAATCAGGCCGTTCGCATTCTTAATACCGGCATTTATCAGGATTTCCTCTTCAGCCGCATCACCTATGAGGTAAAGAAGATCAGTATGTTTAAATGTTGATTTAAGGTGTTCAACCTGTTTTTCATCTATATCTATTATTACAAAATCATTTTCGGTCTTTATAAATTCTTCCACAATCGTTGCGCCCGTGTTGCCTATTCCGCAAAGAATGTAGTGTTGGTCAAGTTTTTCTATCTTTTTCAAGATTTCCCTCCTTTTGAGAAGGCCCGACAGTGAACCTTCAACAAGATTAGCAAAAAATTTCGAAAACGCCCAAAGGATAACACCGTATCCTACGAGCAGGTAAAGTACGGTAAATATTATTCCGAGTGTCTTACCCGGTTCCGGAAGGTTAAGGAGATCAAGGTTGTCCCCGTAACCTACTGTTGTAAGTGAAATTACGCAGTAATAAAGTGAATCATAAATTGTTATATCCTGGGCATCAGGTGAATAGGTATTTTTTAAAGCATAAAAACCGATAGTACCTAAAATCAGAAGAAACAGCAGATAGTAGAGTGGTGCTATTACTTTGTGTTCAAAAAAGATCAGGAATGACTGGAAATAATTTTTTAAATATTCCATTTTACCGGGACTAAGTTTATTGCATCATTAAGAAAAAAACTGCTTGCACCTGTTTAATAAATTTTGAGCGAAGTTAACGGAACTCTCCTCTCTGGAGGATTGGTCCGTTTCCAGAGCATTTATGTTGTGGGCCCTTCTTTCAGCTACCAGCCTGGTTATATCTTTTAGTATTTCCTGGTTTTTCCTGAAAAGTTCCTTCACATGCTCTTTCTTAATCTCAAAAACTATACTGTCCTTTACAGCCGTGATTGTAGCAGACCTTTTCTCACCGGTAAGAAGAGACATTTCACCAAAAAAGTTTCCGGGGTATATGTCCCCGACCTTTTTAGAACTGAAACCGTCAGGCCCTATCCTTATATCAAGCAGACCTTCCGAAAGGACAAACATTGAGTCCCCTTCTTCATCCATTTTAATTAAAGTATCACCTTCGCAAAAGCTTCTCTGTACGATCTTGCCGGAGAGTTCTGAACGTTCTTCATCGGAAAGTGAATTAAAGAGTGAAACATTTTTAATAATGTTTTGCTTAAAATCGCTTGATTCAAAATCCACGGTCCTGGGCTTTTGCCTTGAATAGTAAACTTCTTCTTTTGGAAAAGAAGGTCTTAATCCGGATAGGTACATGTAGTCAAGAATGCTGTTATTCACAACTCCCCTTGCATTAGTCGGATATATTCCTCTCCACGGGTTTATCCAGTATCTTACGAGGTAAATGATACCGAACTCATTCATTTCTGAAACTATTATATTAGGCTCGGGTTCGGTAAAAAAGCCCTCTTCAGTCAGGACTTTTTTTGCCCCTGAATAAAGGATCGTCTTGGCCTGCTCGATTGGCACCGAATAGTCTATGGGAATTACAGTTTCAAACCTGATCTTACTGTCAGGAGACGAGTAATTGAATACAACGAACTCGTTCATAAGGCTGTTCGGTATAATTACAGTTTTTTCTTCTTCAGTCCTTAATCTTGTTGCGCGCCAGTTTATATCTATTACCTGGCCGGCGATATCAGGTTTTGCGTTATTTGTATTCAGTTCTATCCAGTCCCCTATCTGGTAGGGCCTTTCAATATTTACTGCAAGCCCTGTAAAGAGGTCAAGGATCATGTTCCTCAGAGCAAAACCAAGGACTAACGCCAGTACACCTGAAGTTGCCCATATTGCAGTTAATGACTTACCGAAAATCTGGTTAATTATTATTAAGATCGTAAAAAGATATACAAGGAGTGAAAAGAAATGGATAAGCAGCCTGGGCACTTTACCCTTGATGGTTTTGGATATTAAGGTGTCCCAGAAAAATATTCTGATCAGTACGTTTAAAAGATGTGCGCCGGAAATAAGAAGCCCGATATGGACTAAGTAATAAAGGACATCTGTAAAAATTTTAATTTCCTGAATTGCCCCTGTATTAATAAAAAGATCGTCATAGATAACCAGGACAACAAAGACCAGGAAAATGAATAAGGGAAATATAATTTTATTTATATTTTTCATTTAAATTTAAAATTCATGACTCAGGCACTTCAGTAATTATCAGATTTATATTACATGCATATCTTTAAGAAAAAAAATTCATGCAAACTTTTTTAAGGTTATTGGAATATCTTATACTCAATTTTTTAAAGCAATAAACCGTTTTACTTTCCCAGTCTCGGGATGTCTTGGAAGAGACTCAACCTGTTTTAAATTTAAAACAGGATTTATAAGGCCCTCATTTACGAGATTTCCATTTATACGGATTAGTATATCGCCTGTATTTAATTCTTCCGGGCTTACTATAAGAATATCAGCCCCGTTTTCAGTCTGTGTAACCTGGTATTCTTCTATTTCTTTTATCTGTCCCAGTACATGCCTGAAAATCATGGGATGCACCCTGCATTTATTATAATTAAACCAGTCATCGGTACGCCCCAGAATTGACTTTATCTCCCTGAATGCAGGATACAGGGTGTTATGCTCCTCTAGTTCCAATACATCGTCTATTACATACCTGATTAGTGGGAATGATTTATTTATGAGGCTTGTTGCAATAACTTTCCTGGCATCTTTGGGATCATTTACAGGATTGAGATTATTATCCACAATCTCAAGTATTACACCGTCTTCGCCGATTATCATACCGGTGCTGTCCTCCGTTTCCATCGCTACAAGTCCTATCTCGACTGAACCCCAGCTGTTGCACGTATAAGTGCCCCATGCATTTTTAATAACTTCCCTCATATCATCATCTAGTGGTTCGGAGTTTGTAGATACCCAGCGGGGGTTTATATCTAAACTACCTCTTAACTGGGAATGGGCAAGCTCTGAAATAACCGATGCAAATCCCACAAGGTAATCCGGCTTAAAATCATTTAACAACTTATGCTGTTTGTCACTGGCGTCGATTGAATTCAGTGTTTTGACTTTAACATTAGGTGCATAGTTAACAGAAAACAGGTGCCTGCTTCCGTGCAGTAATGAAGGTGCTTCGAGTACAGCCATTTTTATTGGCCCGGTGTTGCCTAATCTTAATTCCCTGGCAGCAAGATTCCTGAAACACATGCAGACTGTCTGAGACAGGAATTCCTCGTCCCATACAAACAACCCCCTTTTGCCGCTGGAACCCCCAGTCGCTATAAACAGGTATTCAGTATTAAAATAAGGATTATCTATCTTGCCGTCCCTTAGCTTTTCCAGGTGGTCTTCGGCAGTCCTCCTGTTGATTCCTTCAACCGTAACGATATCGTCCCAGTTTTCCATTACGGTATCTTTCTTTAATATGGGGAGTTTTGACAGGTCTTCTAATTTAAATGAATTAAGATCAATTTCATTTAGAATCTCCCTGTAATAAGGTGACTTGCTGTTCGCGGCCTGGAGTAAATCTCTTAGCTTCCCAGACTGAAACTGTAACAGCTTTTCCTTTGACCAGGAGAGTCGTTGAATATGATGTGGAATAAGCTCATGGACTTTCCTTATTAACCTTGCCCTTGTTTCATCAAAATTCATTTTTATTTTACCGTTAATCTCAGGTTGCTTTATAAAACTTCCATCCGTTTTCCCTTATAGACTGTATGATCACGTAAAATACAGGGACTAAAATAAGGCTTAGGAATGTTGAAAGTATCATTCCTCCGAACACCGCTGTACCAAGTGAATGCCTGCTCTCAGCACCGGCACCCGAAGCAAGAACAAGGGGTACTACACCTAGGATAAAAGAAAACGCGGTCATAAGAATAGGTCTGAGTCTTATTAATGATGCTTCCTTGGCCGCATCAACAATAGAAAGTCCCATATCCCTCTTAATCTTGGCAAATTCTACAATCAAAATCGCGTTTTTACTTGCAAGACCTATTAAAAGAACAAGGCCGATCTGGCAGTAAATATCGTTCTGAAGGCCCCTTATATACTGGGCAAGCAATGCACCGAGTATAGCAATGGGTACTGCGAGCATAATCATTAATGGCATTGACCAGCTTTCATAAAGAGCCGCAAGGAACAAAAATACAAACACAATTGATAACAGGAATATAAGAGGAGCAAGGTTGCCCGCTTTTATCTGCTGATAGGAAATTCCGGACCATTCATATCCCATACCCTCTGGCATTGCCTTGTCCGCAATTTCCGCAATAAATTTCAGTGCCTCTCCCTCGCTGTAACCCGGCCTAGGAGAACCGTTTATTTCAATAGACCTGTAGAGGTTGTAATGTGAAATAGTCTCGGGGCCTGCTTTCTGCTCAACATCAATAAGTGTATTTAGCGGCACCATATCACCGTTGTTGTTCTTGGTATAAAGCTTCCCGATATCATCAATCTCGCTCCTGAAATCATCCTGCGCCTGGATAAACACCCTGTATACCTTCCCGAATTTGTTGAAATCGTTTACATAAAGTGCGCCGAGATATGCCTGGAGGCTATCAAAAACATTCGATACCGGCACATCAAGTGTCTGGGCCTTGGTCCTGTCCATCTCTACATAAATCTGGGGGACGTTATCCGTAAATGAAGTAAATACGCCTACAAAATTTCCTGACTTGTCCGCCTCTGCAATGATTTCATTAGCAACCTTGCTCATCACTTCAAATCCCAGGCTTGTCCTGTCCTGGAGCTCAAAAGTAAAACCGCCCTGCGCACTCAGCCCCTGGATAGGGGGAGCGTTAAAAATTACAATAATTGCACCTTCTACTTTTGAGAGATCCTCTGTCGCTTTCTCTATAAGGCTGAAGACACTAAGCTTTGAAGACTTTCTTTCCTTAAAGGGCGCGAGGACGGCAAACATCGCGGCTGCATTTGCATCAGCAGTCGAAGTAAGAAAGTTTAGGCCGGCAATAGCTATCACGTTATCAACTCCATCCATATCAAGAAGGGTTTTCGAGGCCTTTTGAATTATTTCGTCGGTCCTTTCAAGTGAAGAGCCCTCCGGTCCCTGGACATTTACAATAAAATATCCCTGGTCCTCTGCCGGGACAAATCCTGCCGGTACAGTTTTAAGCAGCAGGTAAGTACAGCCGAGAAGTACTATGAACATTATTATTACAAAACCCCACCTGTGTACAAATTTGTTAAGCAGCTTTTCATAGTTGTTTTTAAATTTATCAAAACTGTTGTTAAACCAGGTAAAAAACCTTCCCTTTCGCGGTTCCTGGTCTTTGAGGAATATTGCGCATAGCGCGGGGCTGAGGGTCAGTGCATTTATAGTTGATATTGCCACTGCACATGCAATAGTGAGTGCAAACTGGTTGTACATACTTCCGACAATTCCGGGAAAGAATGATACAGGAACAAAGACCGCCATCAGGACAAGTGACGTTGCAACAATCGGGCCCGTTACCTCGTGCATCGCAAAACTGGCTGCTTCCCTTGCCTTAAGCCCCTTTTCCTCGATAATTCTCGCAACATTTTCAACAACAACTATCGCATCATCCACCACAAGGCCGATCGCAAGGACAAGGCCAAACATTGTGAGCATATTTATTGAAAAGCCCAGTGCATTAACAAGCGCCATCGTACCTATTAGTGATACGGGGATGGTTATTGTGGGAATAATTGTGGCCCTGAAACTCTGGAGAAAGACAAAACTCACGATAAAAACCAGCGCGAAAGCTTCAAATAGTGTCTTTATTATTTCTTGAATGGAATCTTTTACAAAAGTTGTAGTATCATAAACTATTTCGTACTTTACACCGCTAGGGAAATCTTTGGAAAGTCTTTCCATCTCCGACTTTATCTGGTTTGCAACGCTTAGGGCGTTTGCGTTCGGAAGCTGATAAATGCCTATTCCTACTGTTGAGGTGCCGTTCATATAAGCCAGCGTACTGTAACTTTCAGCACCCAGGTCCACTGTGGCCACATCTTTAATCCTGAGTACAGACCCGTCTGTATCTGTTTTTAAAATTATGTTTTCAAATTCTTCTACAGTCGAAAGCCTTCCCTTTGTAGTAATCGAATACTGAAACTGCTGGCCCTGCTGAATGGGCGGCTGGCCGATACTTCCCGCCGGTATCTGCTGGTTCTGGTCCTGGATAGCATTGGAAACATCCGTAGGTGTAAGGCCAAGGCTCGTGAGTTTATCCGGGTCCATCCATACCCTCATGGAGTATTTTCTTTCGCCCCAGATTGTAAGCGATCCTACTCCCGGTACCCTTTGAAGAACGTCTTTAATATGTATATCTATATAGTTACTCAGGAAGATCGCATCACGGCTGTTATCAGGGGAAATTACGTTTACAGCAAGTGTAAGGCTTGTGGACTGTTTTTCCACATCAAGGCCGTAATTGTTTACCTCGCTGGGAAGCCTGGGCTTTGCAAGTTCAACTTTGTTCTGTACATCTACCGCCGCAATATCAAGGTCGTACCCGATTTCAAATGTCACGGTAATTCCGGAAGTGCCGTCGTTAGAACTCTGGGACTGCATGTATGTCATTCCCTCGACGCCGTTTATCTGCTCTTCTATAATAGTAGTTACGGTTTCCTCAACAACTTCCGCACTCGCCCCGGTATATGTAGCACTTACCTGGACAGTAGGCGGCGAAATCTGCGGAAACTGTGCAATTGGCAGAATTGGTATGGAAATCAGCCCCACAAGTGTTATCAATATCGCTATAACTGTTGAAAGAACGGGACGATTTATGAAAAAATCAACCAAGAATAATACTCCTTAATATAAAACCTTTTGAATTTTTATTTATCTTTACTACCACTCTTTTTGGAGCCAGCAACTGATCCGTCTGTTGTTTTAACTGCCTTGTCCGCGTACTTGGGATTAACTTCGGCACCGTCCTGGATTTTCTGAAGTCCGTCTGTTACGATGACCTGACCGGCCTTAAGTCCTTTTTCTATTACTGTGTATTCTTCATACTGACTTCCTGTTGTGACCTTCGTAGTCTCTACTTTATTGTCCTTTCCGAGGACGTATACAACATTTACCCCCTGCTGGCTCATTACAGCTTTTTGCGGTACCAGTACAGCATCAGGTTTATCATCTAAGTAAAGCCTGATTTTCGTATACTGCCCCGGCAACACCAGTTTTTCAGGATTAGGGATAACTGCCCTCATGGTTATGGTCCCCGTGGACTCATCCACTGTATTATCAATAAAATCCACATAGCCTTCTTCGGGATATATCTTTTCATCAGGAAGCACGACATTGGCTTTCAGTTTTCCCTTGTTGTACTGCTGGGTTAATATTGCAATATCTCTTTCAGTGGGGCTGAAATAAACATATATCGGGTCAAGCTTTACAAGGGTAGCAAGTGTATTGTCCTGTCCCGCAACCCCTACAAGGTTGCCGACATCCACCATTCTTCTCCCTATTCTGCCGCTAAACGGTGCACGCATATAGCAGTAACTTAGATTAAGTTCTGCCTGGACTACCTGGGCTTCATCCGCTTTTACAGCGGCAAGTGCTTCATCCGACTGTGTAACGTACTGGTCATATTCATCGGTAGTTATGTACTGCTTTTTAACAAGAGGCCGGTACCTCGCGACCTGTTCAAGTGAATAACTTAATGCCGCCCTGTCTTTTTCTAACTGGGCCTTTGCCTCATCGAGAGAGGCCTGGTAAGTACGTGGGTCAATTACAAACAGGAGGTCTCCCTTATTTACATTTTGCCCGTCTTTAAAATTCCTTTCGGTCAGATAACCCTCAACCCTGGCCGTTATATTTACGGACTGAATTGACTGGGTGTTACCGACAAAATCATAGTAGACCGGAATTGTCTTACTTATTGCCTTTTCAACTGTTACAGTCTGTACAGTTGTCTTAGTCTTGGATTTATCTTTGCAGGCAGCAAAAGTGAGGAGTGCTACGGCACACAAAAAAAGTATTGGGTATCTATTCTGTTTTTTCATTGTTCTCTTCATCATCTTTGGAATTTTTGAAATCAAACTCTGGTATTTCAGTTGTCTGTCCTTCTGCCGAAACAGGGAGGTTAACCCCGACTGCATTAATTAATTCTGCGTAGGAAATAAATACATTTGTCCTTGCCTGGACGGTTTCCGAACGGGATGTTGCAAGAGTGGACTGCGCTGTAAGAAGTTCGATAATGTCACCTACACCTGACCTGTACCTTTCAAGTGAAGCATTATAGGATTCGAGAGAACTTGCAAGGAGCTTCTTAGCTGCTGCAAGTGCCTGTACCGAAGTCTGGAAATTATAGTAGCCGTCCCAAACGTTCGATATAACTTCCTGCTCCTGTATCTTAAGAGTCGCCTTAGCGGCCTCAAGGTCAGCCTCTGCTTCCCTTACCGCATTTCTTAAAGCAAAACCGTGAAATATTGGCACCGCAAGGGTAAGGCCAAACTGGTAATTAGTATTAGCCTCTGCGTCGCCTTCAAAAAAACTGTCGCCGCTCCAGACGTAAAGCTGGGAAAGTGTGCCGGAGGTGCTGAGTGCCGGAAACATAGCGGACCTTGCAGACTTTATTGAAGCTTCACTCTGCCTGACAATGGCAAGTGTCGCTGCCAGGTCGGGCCTTGATTTCATAGCTATATCAATAAGATTATCAACATTTTGGGTAAGTAGTGCGGGCTCGAAATCCTCTTCGACTTCCTGCACTTCATACTCTTCATTCGCACCCCAGCCGACCGCGGTCGCGAGGTTGCCGCGGGATATCTCTACCTGCCCCTGGTCGTTTACCAGGTTAAGTTCTGCCTGAGCAAGGCTTGATTGTGCCTGAAGTACGTCCGGTAATGTACCAAGTCCCACTTCGAGCCTTAAATTTGCAGCATTAAGACTGGTCTGCGCTTCCTCGAGGTTTTCAAGGTCTGCTATTACATCAGATTTATCACCAATTAGCTGGTAGTAAGCACTTGTAACATTAAATACAACATCCTGGATCGCTTTATTCTGTGTCCAGTTAGCACTTATGAGTGCCTGCTTTGCCTGTTCTATTTCGGCCCTCCTGCCTCCAAAGTCAAGAAGCAGGTAATCAAGGGAAAGTGCCAGTTCTGCTGTTGTCTGTTCAAATGATAACAGGCCGCTTGAGGCATCAAATTTTGACCTTTTTGCTGATGCCGCTCCGTCAACAGTAGGATAGTATGATCCCCTCGCTACTGCCCATGCCGCTGCTGCCGCCCTGGCCTCTGCCCAGGCTTTCTCGGTCTGGGGGCTATTCTGCAAAGCTGCATCTATAAGCTGGGTAAGAACAAGGTTTTCCCTGTAGGGTGTGAGTTCTTCAGATATTTGAGACAGGTCACTTTTATCCGGGAAATACTTTTCGGACTTCTCATTCGGATTCCATTCGTATTCTTTAGAAGGGGGAGCATAACTGTAAGGGTCAATTTCAGGTACACAGGAAACAGAGTATAAAATAATTATAAAAATTAAGCCGGTTACAACTATTTTGCCTGTACCTTTCAGTGTTGTGACGGTTTTCATATGTTATTGGTAAATCTGAATTTAATAAACTGGCTCAGGGGAATTATACACCTGTGTGAGAAAAAAACTAAATAGTGTTTAGTATTATTTTACATTAGTAAAATTCAGCATTATCCGGGACAACAGATAAATGAAATTTTATCTCTCTTTCCATGATAAGATTTCTGTCCTGGCATTGTTACCTGACCCCTTCCTCACAACAGCATCTATATTTTTAATTGTAGGGTTCACCTCTCCCACAAACCCTGATGCTTTTATCGAGAATGTTTCACTTGTCCCCTGGTTAAGTACGAGGCCGCTCAACCCAGCCGAGATTCTTAGATTTGAATCTATATCCCTTGAAATGTCCCTGACTTCTATTCTCGATATAAGTTTATCATCCCGCCTTTTTTCTATTATTTCATCTGCAATAGCCTCGGCAACATCGTCCTTTAATTCCGTATCAGAACGGTTTTCACCCTGAATGGCCGAGACCTGCGCAGCTTTTAATATTGCAATCATAACGGGTTTTGAAGCGGTGCTGAAATTCACCTGTTTATTGATGGGATAAACGGTGACATAGTCTATTATTTTATTATAAAAGTCTTCATCCATACCCTCTATCATTCTTATCTCGTCAATACTGTCTATTGCGCCGTCTTTAATCCTGTAGGGGTTTTCCAGTGTATTATAAAAGTTCCCCGGCGCGCCCCTGGGGTCCTGGTCATTTTGAGCACCCTTAATTGATTTATCCAGCCAGTTTATAAGACTTGCAATAAAAAGTTCAGATTTATCCGTCTCTACTTCAAGGTTTCTAAACAGCTCGGTAAGTGCAGCAAGAACCTGGAAATCAACTTTATTGGTTGTCTGGTTTACAAGGGAATTTAGATTTATTTTGGACCGTTCATCATTTACCGTCATTGTAACAATCCCGTCCCCAACAGGGAACGCCGGTACATTTAATGCCCATATACTGTCACCTTCGGACCCAACCTCAACATCTCCTTCCCCGGTTACCGAGGAAATATCACCGAGGTCCTCGAGGTTGTTGCCTTTCATCACACTTGATACCACGCTAATACCGGACTTTGCAATATACTGGGCCTTAATGTCGTTGAGAGTGTTATTTGATATTTCCAGGTCAATGTGGGTACTGAATGTAAAGTCTGCCACCACGATAGTAAGAATAGCTATTACTATAAGTACTATAATCAGCACTATACCTCGTTCATTTTCTCTGTTCTTTAAACTGTTTTTCATAATATTACTTGGCAATCGGCATTATTATTGTTGTACTGAATGCATGGTCCAGCCCTTCATCGTCGGTAAGTATGATCTCCACACCAACGGCCTTCGGAAGGGCGCCTCCCAGCTGGACTGCATTCCATTCCTTTATGTCTTCCTGTTCTATCAGCGGATCGTTCTCTTTTTTCTTATTGAGATATGTCAACTTAAAACTTTTGACCCTTTCAGAAATGGGGTACTGCGTGCCTCCGTCATCATTACCGAACCAGGGGTTCTCCCTACGGATCAGCGCATACACCTGGTTTTCTTCATCAAAGTTGTCAGGATCATCTGCCAGGGCCAGGAAATATGTTACCTCGGACTGGTCGGATTCCCTGTTAAACTCCGTTGGGTTCCTGGTAAAAGAAGAAAATTCCAGCCTGCTGTTGTCTGTTTGTTCTTCGCTTGTTCCAAGAAAAAAGATATACGGATATACCGCTCCGGAGTTTGCTACTTTACCCCTTGCGTATACACTGGAAAGGTCCTTTCCAATCCTTGAAAATATTACCCTCGCCTCGTGAATAAGTTCGAGCTGGTCTTCAACTTTTTCCTTTGCATTTATTATCTGGAAAAATGATGTAGCTATTAATACAAGTACCAGTGCTGAAATAAATACCGCTACCAGCAGTTCTAAAAGGGTAAAACCCCCGTTAGTTTGATATTGCTGTTGAGACTTCAAATTCATCATTACCGTCGTCCCATACTATTAGTACCCTTACGATCCTTATATTTGCTTCCACAATTGATAAATTATATGGCAGCACTGAGAGAAACCAGCTAAACCCCGGGTAGTTATCAAAATCACCTTCTTCTTCCCTCACGTCCGGGAAACCTTCAAGTTCAATATCGGTAAGCATTTGCTGTGCAAGAAGCGCCGCTATCTGGGCATCCCTGGATTTTGCTGCAATATCCAGGTTCCTGTTTACCGAAGACAGTAGCATCATTAGTGCTACGCCAACTATTGCTACAGCAATCACAACTTCGAGGAGTGTAAAACCACTTATGTTACTTTCTACGGCTCTTTCATTCCTTATCAAGATAAGGGCTGTCCTCCTGCCTGATGTCTATATACTCATCATATATTTTTGTCCCGCCGGTGTAGGGTTTGGTCTCTATTGTATATACGTCGTTATCACTGCTGCTGATATGGATTACCCCGTAATCAACAAAACCCGTGGGGAGAAAAAGAAGGTAGGATTCACTGCCACTATCGGTCTTCTTCTGGAACCTCTCTGTAAAAATATCGGTGATAACGACCCCGTCAGGGACTCTTTTCCTTTTCATTACAGGGTCAAGTGACTCAACAAACTGACCGTCTTCCATGTACTCGACCCAGTACTCCTGGTTATCTAGGTCAAAGACGAGTCTGAATACATTTTTTTTAAATACCGATTCGTTATAAAGGTACTTGATGGTCCCGCTCAGGCTTCGTGAAGTACTTTTAAGGTTTACATCTGCAAGGTTCTGAAATCTCGGTACTGCTATAAAGAGGATACTCCCCAGCAGAACCATAACTACAAGAATTTCAATTAATGTGAACCCGCTGCTTTTTTTCATTGCACATCGTTGCTTGAAATATCATCATCGGTATTAGCTGCTGCATCTTCTCCCACCGATATGATTATATAGGTCCCGTTGTTCGTCTGGTCGGGCCCCACATAAACAAACTCATTCGACCACGCATCAAGAGGAGTCTGTGATTTTTCAAGGTAAGGCCCTTTCCACCTCTTTGGCTCCCTGCCGGTTGACGGGAACTGATTAAGGGCATTAAGGCCCTGGCCCGTTTCGGGGTAAAATCCGTTATCAACCTTAAAGAGCTTGAGAGCGGTTTCAAGGTTAGCAATTTTGGCCCTTGTTATCTTTTCATTTGAATCCGACAGTCGATTCATAATATTCGGCGCTACAACGGCTACTAGTCCCGCAATAATAATCAGTACAACTACAATCTCGATAAGTGTAAAACCACCCTGTGATTTAATTAATCCCTGTGGTTTCTTCATTTTTATGCCTCCTGTATCAGCCTATGGCAGATGTTAAATCAAATATTGGTAATAGTATAGCAAAAACTATGAAAGCCATCACTACCCCGATCATTAAAATCATAATTGGCTCGAGAAGTGAAGTTAAAGCCGAGAGTGTTGTTTCCACCTGCAAGTCATAGATATCGGCTATCTTGTTAAACATTTCTTCCATTTCCCCGGTTTGTTCCCCTACTGCAACCATCCTTGTAACCAGCGGTGGAAACACGCCGCTTTCCCTGAGTGGCTGTCCAAGTGTGGCCCCTTCCCTTACGCTGACTCGCACATCTTTTAGTGCGTCCACAAAGACAGTGTTGCCTATTACAGCTTCTCCAATCTCAAGCGCATCAAGCAGAGGGATACCACTTCCCACAAGGGTTCCAAGGGTCCGGGTAAAACGGGAAATTGCCACCATACTTGCAAGCTTGCCGAACACCGGCAGCTTGAGAATCATTTTATCTACAAACCTTGTTCCTTTTTCAGTCTTCAGAAACCTTACTATTAAGAACCCGATAACCGCGATAGCTATAAATAAGAGTATAAAATGGTTACTAAAAAAACTGCTTATGGAAATCAGTACCAGTGTAATAAAAGGCAGCGCCCTGTCACTGTCTTCAAATATTTTTGTAATTCTTGGAATTACGTATGTCATCATAAAAAACAGGACACCGGAACCAATCAGGAACATAAAAATAGGGTAGATAAGGGCACTTCGAACCCGGGATTTTAATGCCGCTGACTTTTCAAGAAAATCAGCCAGCCTGAATAAAACCACATCAAGTGTTCCACTTGCCTCACCGGCTTTTACAATATTTGTATAAAGATCTGAAAATACACTCTTATGCTCTTTAAGTGCATTTGTAAGAGAACTTCCCTCACTTACCCGGTCCTTTACCTGTGTTAATACTTCCCTTAATTTCTGGTCTTCTGACTGCTCCGAGAGGGCAACGAGAGATGCCTCAAGCGGCAGTCCTGCCGAAATTAAGGCAGAAAACTGTCTAGTGGTAATTGCAAGCTCTGCGCTGCTTACACCCCTGAAAGGGATAAAACTCCTGCTTTTCCCCTTTTTAGTTTCATTAATCGAGGAAAGGTAAATACCGTCTTTTTTGAGTTTTTCCGATGCGGCCTTAACAGATTCCGCGTCAATTATTCCCCGAACAGATGAACCACTGTTGTTTATGGCTGTATATTTGTATACCGGCATAATCTACTTTCTAATGAATGGATCCCATCTCAATGGATTCTTCTTCCGTCACCCTTAGTACCTCGTCAATAGAAGTTAATCCTTCAATTACTTTACTTGCACCATCCATCCTCAGAGTTGTGAGTCCGTTCTCTACAGCTTTTCTTTTTATCGTAGAAGAATCGGTTGTATTAAGTGTCAGGTTTCTAATATCATCATCAATAATTAATATTTCAAATATGGCCAGCCTGCCGCTAAATCCGGTATCAAGGCAGGTACTGCAGCCTTTCGATCTGTATAATACCCCGTCTTTTACATCGTCCATGCTAATACCGACCCTGCTTAGTTCTTCTTCAGTTGGTTTATATTTTTCCCTGCAGCTGGTGCAAAGCACCCTGACAAGTCTTTGTGCAACAATAGCAAGCATCGAGGATGCGACGAGAAACGGCTCTATATCCATGTCTATTAATCTTGTTATTGCACTTGCTGAATCGTTGGTATGCAGCGTGGAAAACACAAGGTGTCCTGTAAGGGAAGCATGAATGGAAATATCCGCTGTTTCCCTGTCCCTGATCTCCCCTACGAGTATTACATCCGGGTCCTGACGTAAAACGGACCGTAACCCGTTGGCAAATGAAAGGTTGACCTTGTTGTTAACCTGTATCTGGTTTATACCCTGAATCTGGTACTCTACAGGGTCTTCAATGGTAATAATTTTTTTATCAGGTGAATTGATTCTTTCAAGTGATGCATAAAGGCTCGTTGTTTTACCGCTTCCTGTAGGCCCAGTCACAAGTACGATCCCATGCGGCCTTCTTATCAGGAAATCAAATGTCCTGAGTTTATCCCCCTCAAGTCCCAGGTCTTCAAGGCTAAGAAGGACCGATGACCTGTCAAGGAGTCTCATAACCACACTTTCACCCCACGTAGTAGGTACAGTTGAAATCCTCACATCAACATCACGCCCGGCCACTTTTACCCTGATTCGTCCGTCCTGCGGCTTTCTTCTTTCGGATATATCGAGTTCTGCCATAATCTTCACACGTGAAATGACCGAGGACTGCAGCTTTTTTGGCACCGTTGTTACATTGTGCAGCATACCGTCTTTGCGGAAACGCACGGCAACTTCTTTTTCAAAACACTCAAGGTGAATATCGCTTGCTTTTTCTTTTACCGCCTGGAATAAAAGTGAGTTTACAAACCTTATTATCGGGGCTTCGTCATCCGTATCAAGAAGGTCTTTTGGCTCCTGTATCTCCGATTCCGTAATACCGATAGAATCATCATCAATATCATCTGCCATCTCTTTTCCCTGCTCATAAACCCTGTTTATGCTGTCATACACAATATGGTTATGAGTAAGATGGGTCTCAATGTTGCAGCCAAAAAGCGAGCTGATCTCATCCATTGCGTAAAGGTCTATTGGCGGGGCAAACGCGACTTTAAGTACGCCGTTAGTCTTGGTTAAAGGAAGTATTCTGAATTTTCTTGTAAAGCTGATGGGAACTTCTTTTACCAGCTGGTAATCTATGTCCTCATCCCTTATCTCTTTTATTATGGGTACTTCATAGTATTCTGACAATACACTCAATAGAGTATCGTCATTCAAGAGATTGGATTTTATCAGGACTTCTTCGGGGCTTTCGGTACTTTTTGATTTTAAATCCAGAAAATTCTCAAGTATATCAGGGTTACTTTCCTGAAGAATCTGGTCAAGAGTTTTCATTGTTTATATTTAATATTTTCTTTCCTCTAATACATCAAGGCCTCTTTCCTGTAAAAGAGTTTTACGCCTCTGCTGCTCTTTAAGTATCTGCTGCATATCAGAATCTGTCTCAACAATACGCGGTGTTAATAGTATCATCAAGTTTAGCTTTTGGCTTTGCTTACTTTTAAATTTAAAAAGGTTGCCCAGATACGGGATATCACCCAGGATCGGTGTTTTCTGCTCGAGTATGCTTTCACGGTCGGAAACAAGTCCCCCGATTACAATAGTCTGGCCGTCCCTGACTATAACAGAGGAATCTGCAGTCCTCGTCTGCGTCGCAATACCAAAATCCTGCGTGTTAAGGTCTGCCGGTGCGTTGGTGGTATTTGATACCTCGGTGACAATATTGAGGTTTAAAAATGTTCCTTCACTTATCTGGGGTGTTATGGCAAGCCTGATACCAACCGGCAGTCTTTCAATTGTCTGGACCGTAACCCCCGAGGTCCCTACCGTACTGCCAGTGGGGAAGGGAATAATGTCAGCAACAACAATCTCTGCCTGTTCGTTGTCTGTTGTCAGAATACTTGGTGTTGAAAGAACATTTACATCCGTTACTGAGGATATTGCCTGGAACAACGCAGTAAAAGATGGGATGGGCGGTATCGGTCCTGACCCGTCAACATCAACTTCTTCCCCTACTACACCAAGGAACAGTCCCTGTAATGAACCAACCACATTTATTGCCGCATCACTGTCGGCCGCTACACCCAGCAGGCTCTGTACACCCGGCAGCTGCTGCCCGCCGAACAACAGGTTGTCGCCGTTAAGGGTCGCACCAAAACTGAAATTTACACCAAGAGAAGTAAGGTCGTTTAATCCAACTTCAAGGATAGCCGCTTCTACAAATACCTGTTTTCTTCTAATATCTAATTCTTCAATTACTGTTTTTATTGATTCATAGTCCCTTCTGGAACCTACGATAATTACCGAGTTTGTTGCCGGGTCCGCTGTTATCCTGAGCCCTTCTGCCTCTGCAACTACACTTGATAAAGAAGCGGAACCTGCCTGCCTTGAAATAGCCGAACGGGACTCTCCTGACCCAATGCCGGTTTGTGTTGAACCGAGTCCTCCGGAGCTGAGCCTTTGCCTCTGGTTTTGCTGGCCACCGACTCTTCCTCCCCCTCCCCCGGAACCTATGATGCTTGAAAGTACTCCGACAATCTGCTCTGCATCGGCATTTTTAATCCTTAAAACATATATGCCCTGTTCAACCTGCTCGGAAAGCACATCCAGAATGCTCACAACTTTTCTGATTTTTTCCATATCCTGGGGATAAGCTATAACAATTAAGGAATTGGTACGCTCGTCCGTAATTACCTTAAAACCGAGAATGTCGGACTCTCCTGTAACAGATGCCTGCTGCTGATTTGCCTGGTTTCCCCTTGCCTGCCTGGTATTTCTTGTATTAGGTCTTCTGGACTGTGTTGATCTTATCCCGCCTTCCGCACCAAATATTTCAAGCAGTTTGGTTGCAACATCAGCCGCATCTGCATTTTCAATCTTTATAAACTCAATACGTTTCTCAACGTCAAGATTTGAAATAATTTCAATAATTCTGTTTATGTTATCTACCGTATCGACTACTATTAATTTATTTGAAGCTGAATAAACAACAAGGTCCCCTTCTTTTGAGATAAGGGGTTTTAGGGTGTTGGACAGTTCCTCGGCTTTAACATTTTTAAGGTTAATGATTTTTGTAATATAACGGTCTGATGAAACCCCGAGTTTTGTACCTACATCTGTGGGGATACTCTGGGTCTTAATATCTTTTTTCTGAACAATTTTATTTACGCCCTGTTTTGAAACTATGGAAAAACCATTGAGGTCCAGTATGGTCTCAAAAAGCCTGATGGCATTTTGCCTCTTAAAACCGCCCTGCGGGGCAATTATGGTTACCTTTTTTCCTTTTACCGAATCATCCAGGATAAAGGCTTCTGAAGATATCTCACTCATTGTCTGAATGAGGTCTTTAAGTTCCATTTCGGACTGAAGATTTACAATATCGTCCTGCTGATTCTCGTTTGAGACAACCCCTGAAGGCTGCGGAACAACGACCTCGAAAGTAGGCCTTCCATTTGGTTCAGATTCATCTGGGTCTTCCTCAGCTTCATCAACCTTCACCTCTGCCTGAACATCATACTCAGGCTGCGAATTTTGGGTGACAACAGGCTCATTCCGGGCGGGTTCCTGAATCTTTTCGGATTCAACGATATTGCCGTCAACCTCAATCTCTTCATCGGGTATTTCCTGCGCAGCAAGCTCCTTAGGTATCTCCTGGGCAGAGGCTTGCTTTGTAAAGCTTGTGAGAACAAAGTTGCTCACCCTTTTTGGAATATATATAGTCTGGCCAGTTGTTAATGTATTGCCTTCTAATTTATTAATATGACTTATATCTTTTACCGGGATTCTGTTTTTTGCAGCAATTCCCAATAGTGAATCGCCTTCCTGCACCTTATAACTTATTATGGGAATTAAAAGTGTCTGACCTGTCTTGATTACAGTACCGTCTATGTTGTTAATCTGCTTAAGTTCTTCTACGGGTATAAGGAACCTGTCTGCAAGTACAGTAAGGGAGTCGCCTTCCAGGACGGTATAGGACAGGAGCTGATTAACATTATCGCTTGATCCGTCAGTATCGATAACTATCTGTGTATAGCCACTTGAGAGGATAAAAAGATTAAAGATGAACAGAATTAAGATGGCATTTATTTGTTTATGCATGTTATGTTCCTGTTTAATGGATAAAAAGCTTAATTTACATTATAGGCATATGAAAGCTTCTTACCTCTCCTTGTAAAATCAATACTAAAGTCACTTTCGTTTTTTAACTGTCCGAAAACACCAAGGGCATTTTGAACATCACTTAGCTCAACTTCATTAATTTTATGTACCGTATCTCCGTTACGCAGTCCAATCTTGAAGAAGATACTGCTTGGCCTGATACCAAAAAAACGAAGGCCGTCCTGCTGGGGGACCACTCTCGCCTGGTTAATTAAAGCGGAAGGATCATCAAGCAGTTCATCCAGCATTTTTCGTTCAATCATCCATTTATCTTCAGATAACTGTTTAATACCGCCCTTTGTATCATTTGAAGTACTAATTGTATTTGGTTTTTTTTCATCTTTTGGTGGTTCTTTTGCAAGATTAACTTCTTTCTTGCAGTATATGGTTTCAGTTCCATGTAATTTTCTGTCTATTATTGCCTTGCAGTTATCCACACCGAGTAATTTAACCTTCTCATCCGTTATAATGTCAATAATCTCTCCATCCGAATAGCCGTTTATTTCACCACTATCATTGTTTTTCAAAACGGCAATTGAATCACCTTTAATATTAAGGTGAGTACCGAGAAGCTCGATATTAAGATTTGTCTTGGGTGCATCGCCGCTGGCTCCACCGGACCCATCTGTATTTGAAAAAGTGGTGTTGTCGAGGCCGAAAATATTTCTTGTCAGGATAACTTCGTAATATGCCCTGTTAGGCTGTGTGGTTTTGAGCCTTACAAACTTATTACTGTTGTCATTGCCCGATAATATATCTTTGGATGGGGAATAGATGCTGTCACCAATCTTATCATTTACCGCCAGGGCAATTACATAGGCAATAGCCACGATAAGTAAAAGGTTTACCAGCCACACATATTTTTTAAAAAGTGATAAAAGCATATTAAGTAATTTATTTAATTTTGCTTATCAAAATAAAGTAATAGACTTTATATGTCAAGATGATATTTTGGCATATAATAACACATAACTAATTATTTATTAAACAAATTTTTCTTAACCGTCGACATTTTTGTGTAATTATAACAACATACATAAAAAAATTAAAGTACTTTTTTAATTATTTACCCTCACCTGAACTATTAGTGTAATTAATATAAATTACATACATTTATATTAATAAAATATTCTTGACAAAGAATCAATGATGATTATCTTTTTTTGGTCAATTTAGCACTAAAAGGTGATGAGTGCTAAAAAAGCCTTACAAAATATCAAAAATCAAATAATACATATTAAGGAGGATTTTATTTATGCAAGTCAGACCTCTACACGACAGAGTATTAATCAAAAGAGTAGGTTCTTCTGAAACAACAGAGGGCGGTATCATTATTCCCGATGCTGCACAGGAGAGACCGCAGGAAGGTATTGTTGTTGCAGTAGGTAACGGCAGAGTACTTGATGACGGCACGGTAAGGCCGGTCAACGTCAAGGTAAAAGACAAAGTGCTTTTCGGCCAGTACGGCGGTGCTGAAATCGCACTAGGCGGAGATGAATATCTTATATTAAAAGAAGATGAAATTCTGGCTATCGTCGGCAAATAAACATTTATTAGGAGGAAAATAAACAATGGCAAAGGAAATAAAATTTGACACAGTAGCAAGGGACTCTCTGCTGAGCGGAGTAAGTCAGCTTGCAAGAGCAGTAAAAGCAACACTCGGGCCAAGAGGGCGAAACGTATTAATGGAAAAGACATTTGGGGCC